>JAAUXT010030728.1_pt1 | contig 55751 bp, 49 predicted proteins | sample 7278171 | NCBI WGS metagenome assembly JAAUXT01 (sample SAMN14350112, study PRJNA611818) | marine sediment metagenome | isolation source: surface marine sediment (1.8m) | place: French Polynesia: Moorea | collected 2018-08
AAAAAAGTGAGCCAAATCAGAGTGAGCCAAATCAGAGTGAGCCAAATCAGAGTGACCCAAATCAGAGCAAGCCAAATCTGAGTGACCCAAATCAGAGCAAGCCAAATCAGATGGAGCCAAATCAAAGTGAGCCAAATCAGAGCAAGCCAAATCAGAGCAAGCCAAATCAGAGCAACTGAAATTTCCTCAAATCACCGCGAGCTCCATGGAGCTATTTTTTTTCTGTGGTTTGGTGTGGTGTGGTGGTGCGAGTGTCAAAGTTTCTTCAACCACTTTCGTGAAGGTCTGCAATGAATCGCGCCTCGGTCTCAGGTTCGAAAAGACAAGACACATTTGGTTCCGCTCCACCCGACATCCGTTTCACGGTGACCATTTCCATGAGGATGAAGTGCACCACTATCACTGGATTTTCCCCGGAGACACAAAAGGAACGCGAGGCGCGCTTCTGCCCAACCTCGGGCCGGACGCGTCCCGCAGGGATCTTCGCAGCAAAAAGACTCTTCTCCACAAGTTTCAATCACTTGATGGGCAACTGAATGTACATTTGTCAACCGCTGCTGCACGTGGACGGCATGTTCCACTCATTGCTGTGCTGCACGTGCTCTCTGGGTATCCTGACCGTTTGCCCTCTTGCAGACGCTGGACGCGGACTACAGTAAGAACCAGGAGGCCCTGCTCGGCGTTCTCCACCACATGTTGTCGGGCAAGTCGTTCGAGCTTATCCTTGCCGCCGCGGCCGCCACAGGGAAGCTCCAAAGTTTCGTCGTCAAACTCATCAAGTACGTTGTCTGGTGCCTTCGATGGATGGTGTGCAATTTCATGCAGGTCAACGAAAAGAAACCTTTCGAAGGTTTTGCCGCTTGGATTGGTCGTGGATTGTCGATGAGAAGAAGGTGTTCTTGCTGGCTGTGGCACAAAACACGCAACGCAAACCAACTGTCACTTGGTACCACAACAGAATTTACAAACGAGTTTCTTTCAAAGGTTCAACGAGTTCGCGAAGCAGACGTCGGGCGAGGCGTCAAAAGGCGCGCAGACGCGAGCACTGCTCTTCGACATCTCCTTCCTCATGCTGTGCCACATCATGCAGCTCTACGGCACCGAGGTCAGTGACCCTCACTCTCACCGTGGTGCCAGCAGTGGCGCACTTGACGCAGTCAGCTCCGTGCAGAGTGCTGGGGCCACGCTGCAGTGAAAAGAATCATTGTCACTGCATTGGGTTGGCGCTTGCTCGACGACGAAAGTGCCTGCAGTGTTTGCCTCTCTGCAAGTGCGACACTGCAAGATGCCACAACCCAGAATTAGTGACCGTATCTGTAAGTGGCTGGCCAAGTGGAATTCTTCACAAGAAATTTGCCACGACCTTGTCACCCAACCTTTGGAACATCTGAAAATCGCAGAGAAGCGCCCCTCTGTGGAAACTGATGCAGTACCGCGTTCACGCATTACGCGACTCAAATCCATCCTTTTTCTGCAAGAAAGACTCTGGCACAAAGCACTGTCAAAATTCTCATGAATCTGTCCCCCTCTACCACTGAGTTTCGCAAAACCTGCTCACGATATCTCGAAGCAATGAAACTTAGCCAGACATAGGTCCCTTGTTTTGCCGCACGTGGTGAAGTACCTCGTACGTTGTAGATGTCTGCACCAAGGCAATCAGAGATGTGCTTAGATCCAGATTTTAGAAATTTGTGCGATTTTCTTCATGCCAGACTTTGTGGATTTGCTTTTCACGTCGTTTGTTTGCAAAGTTTTCATGATGCGCACAGTAGATTCTCCTTGCTATGATGTGAATTGCGTTTTCACCTCACAGCACGACCCATGATGTCTGTGAGGCGGCCGCGTCTTTCACCATTTTTGCCTTGATTCCAATCAAGTTTTGGATTTTTAGTCGTAGATCCTGGTGTATTCATAGTTGTTTTTGTTCTTTTTTTGTGAAAAAAAACAAACGCCAGCCGGTATCGTTGGTTTGTGTGGCTTCCAACATCGTTAGGTCTGCGAGCATTCTTGGGAGAAAGTAAATCTACTCCAAGTGCTTCTTTGATCTGTGAACAGCACCAAAGTCAGATGGAAGACTCCGAGAACAGAAATGTTGTTCTCTAAACTGAGGACCGCGAGACTGTTTTGGTTGCGGCAGGTTCTGCCAGAGGAGATGGGAGCGCCGCGACAGAGAGTCCGCAGGAAAAGCCCGTTCAGTGTTCTCCGTGTGCGCATTGAGTTCCAACGCACAGTTGCACTTGCTCAAGCAAACATATTTGGTGTCATTGGTGACATTTATTTTGTGGAAAGTTTGCACACCGTAACTTGCCTCACTTGTCAAACTGGTCAGTTGGCGATGTGAAGGAAGGAACGCACCTTGTTGAAGGAAGGTGGTCCCCAAAGGGAGGGCGTGGGATGTTCTCGTGAGTTTCCGGGAGTGTTGAAATTCCCAGGAAAACGTAATTGTGGAATGTGTTTTGAGTTTGATGTGTCGCGTCACCACTGTGCGCCCCTTACACTGACGCGCGGCGCGGGGATGAAAAGTTGCGTTGAAAAGCGGGTTGACGGATGGAGAAACCCAGCAGATCAGTCACACGTGCGTGGTGACCATCTGATTTACCCATTGCAATGTGTGTGACACGAGTCCCATCACTCAGCTCTGGGCCACGTTGCAGTAGAGGTCGGAGGACAAAAGACGAGAGTTCGCTCTGTGCCCCGTTTCGTTCCGAGCGATGAAGCCTCGTTTCATATTTTTCGTTTGGTGTGAGGGCACAACTGGTGTGAAGGGCACGCACCTGTGTTTCCATGCTGGTGTTGAAACCCTGTCGTGATTCAATTGCAGTTTTGGTGCGAGGTGATCCGTATTTTTGTGTAAGGTCGCACTTGTGTGGCACTTGCTCTCAACGTAGATGACACACGTTGGTGATGGGTCGCGAAGGTGTCTTTGTAAAGATAAAGTCGAAACTTTAAAGGATCTGTGCAAACGAACAGGACAATTCTTCACTCCTGAAGACAGATAAATTTTCATTCCTTGACCTCAAACAACAGACTAGAATTTTCCGTTCAATAGAGCCATTTTACTTTGCAGAGGAAGATGTATTTTGCGACCTGTTGTGCGGCAACCAGCTCTTTGTGGCTGCAATTTTCCGTGTTTTGAATCGAAATCAAAGAGCCAAAAGCCCTCTTTCAGATAACCAACACTTTTGCATGGTCGCGCACTATTTTCTTCCGTTGTCGCGAAATACATGTTTTGCTCGATCATTCGTGCAGTTTTTAATTTCTCTAACTGTGTCTGTGTCGCTGTGCGTTGCTTTCCAGCTCTTCGCCAACATAGATAAAGTTCCCAGTGGTCAGGTACGTGCTTCACCTCCTCATGCTTCTGTGCATCGTGACTATCCCACTCATCTTGTCCCGAACGCTCAGTGAATGCCGAAGTGGAGTCATTCTGGACACCAGTAACATTGGACTGGACGAACACGACACAGTGAGATTTCCTGCTGAGAACCTTCGTGCAGAACACATCTCGCTTCGTTTTTGCGTCTGGTGTGCAGTGCAACAGGAAAAGTCTGACTCGAACACAGATCAACATCGTGTCCAATCGAGTGCTGAACAACTAGCGTTTCTCTGTGAGGTTCACCTCCCAAATCGAGTGACTCTCTTGAGGATTGACGTTCTGCGTCACACATCACGTACGGTACCCGTGATGTGTGGATCGCAAGAAACGATGCTATGCAGTTCCGCGAGTAAGGAACGACCAGTGTCTTTCACAACAGTCGTCGCCATCAAGCGGATGAATGTCCAGTTCAGTCACACTGTGGAAAATTGCGCTGCGACGCTTCACCGCAACATGACGCTGTGCGGCCCATTGCAGATCATGTCGCCGGCGCAGGAGTCGAGCAAATCGTTCTTCGCGCAATGGGCGTCGCAGTGTCTCCCGGAGGACGGCAAGTACAAGTCGCTGGAGCTGCCGGCGCCGCCCGACCCGGCGCGCGTCGAGGTGCTGCTCGGACAGCTGGGGCCCGAGGGCGAGCTCAAGATGAGGTGCGTGTACGCGAGCAGTGAACTGGATGCAGACAAAGTGTGCTGTGTGTCTGGTGCAACAAATGTCGAGAGTAATTATGTACAGAGGGGTGTAGTTTCCCGAGGGGAAAGGACCACGTCCGCTGTACCCTCACACTTTTTCAGCTTGACTCGGTGGCACGAGGTTTGCCACAACGCGCCACACGCCATCCTGGAGGTGCTGCACGCCTGGGAGGCGGGCGCGCTTACCGCCGACGCCGTCAAGGTCAGTTGCATCAAGCTCATTCAGATCCGACCCCGACTTCAGGACGGCAATTTCTCAGGCAGTTCCTTTTGTGTGCTCAAACTCGCTGGAGGACTCGAGACTGCTTTGTCTCAAATACAATTGGCAAAGGAACAAATTCACCAAAAGCCGTTGGCTCCGTGTGTTCGCAGGGCATGATGGACGAAGTGAAGGGGCGCATGTGCAGCCTGCCGGTCGTCGTGTCGGCGGCGCTGTGCAGCTACATCAACCTGTTGGACGAGGAGGCGCGTCGCAAACCGCTTAACATCCTGCAGCAGCTCATGAAGAGCGTCGCGCCCGACTCCAGCAACCAGTACTACGCTGAAAGGTCAGTTCACCGAGCACGTGGGCACTTTATGTCCACCGAGCTGCCCGAGTTTGGAAAAAAAATTCGTCAAACAGCAGCATCCGAGACTTGTCAGTTCTGTGCAAAGGAACTGCACTGCGTCCTGTTTCTGAAACGCTCTGTGTTGCAGGTCGAACCTGATGATGGTGATTCTGAACCGGATGATCACTGAGGTACTTCCGGCCAGCAGCGCGCGCCACAAGTCCACCTACAGGTTGGTTCTCTTGTCCAAATATTCACACCAAGTCGTGTCCAGTGTCTGAAGGTACTGGTTTCCGAACGCATCAATCGAACGCTCGCAGCTGTGTTCTCTTCTCCAGTCTGCGCTTTGAAAACGCGCTTTGTCTCCGTCGTTTTGCAGCCTGCCGCTGAACATGCCGGCGCGCACGATGCTGTTGAACGTGTTTCGCGACACGTTCAACAAGTCGTGTCTCAAGCTGCACGCCGTCCACAAGCTGGACAACCTGCTGAGCATCACCGGCCCGCAGTGGTTCACTCACCAACTCGTCAAGGTCGGTGTCAGAGGAAGGCGAAGCGGACCTGTGCTCTCTTCCCATTGGAGAGTGAAGAGGGCCGAGATGGAAAGTGATGGGATTTAGATGGGATCAAAGAGTCAGTGGCGTTCACACACGAGTCTGATCAGTCATTTTTGTGGTGCCCACGGATCTGCAGGCAGTCTCGTGTCAGGTCATGATTTGTCAACGTGCGGTCTGTTTGCAGGAGTTGCTGACTCACGATCGGGTGGAGGATCTCAACAAAGCCGTCAGCCTCGTGTTCGCGATATTCCACATCGATTTGGGTGCGTGTTTTCAGAGTCATGGAACCACACCATCTCACTTGAAATTTCGTGTTGGGAGAAACTCAACCCCAACATGTCTTCACATCAGAGATGGTGTTGTGTTTGTGCTTCACAGAGAACCTGACGCTGTGTCTGCTGCAGCACTCGTTGCCGCAGCTGCTGCAGTCGGGAGAGTCGCGTCTCGCGCTGCTCACCGACCCGCGCGGCCGCAGCCTCGCCAAGCTCTGTGTCATGTGCCTCAAGGCGCTGCACACACTGCAGACGTTTCCTACAGGTGAGCGCTGTGCAACGTCATATTGATATTGACGTCTTCTCATACAACAACGCGCGCACATCATAAGCGCCGCAAAACTCAGACGAGTGGAGAGGGATTGAGGAGGGGGAAGCACATTCCCTGGAAAGGCGACACCTGTTTCCGATACATGGTTGTTCTTCAGAGGGCCAGTCCTCGCAGCAGGGACCTGTGCGGCGTGGCAAGAAACGAGCGCGCGTCGACCTGTCGCTCGACGATTTTGACTATGAGGAGTCGGCGGCCAAACTGCGGAAAACTGGCGCGCACAGCGACGAGAACGGAGCGCCGGCGCAGCTGAACGGGTTCAGCTTTGCAGGTGCGTCGCTACGTCCGATTTTACGCGTTCCGCTTGACGCAACCAGTGCAGTTTGACCAAGCTTGATCCGAGGACATGAATTTGCTGATTTTGCTGTTCAAACCAGTGACTGGTTGTCTGAATTGTTGTTTGTAGTTGACACAGCTTTCACACGAATGCTTTCCAGCCGAAATTTAATTTGGTTGCAGATGTCGCCGCTGTGAAAGAAGAGACCGAGACCTCAACGCCAAAGAATGCAATCGAGAAAGCCCTCAGTAAGTTTACCGTTCGGAATGTTGCCTGTCACTTTCAGATGCCCCTCTATCGTCCAGCTGGGCTCGCGTGTGTGCCTTTAGTGCACGCACGTGCACGCCTTGGTCTTGTTGCCAAATCCGTACAACAGCTCGTGCTTCATGCTCTGTGTTTTGCTCTGCAGACTCTCTGTTCAGGACGTTCAGTCGGCTGCTGTCGAGCCCTGTCGTCAGTCAGCGCACCGGCTTCGTCGCGTCCTTCGTTGAGGAGTCACTGCGCAGCGGCGCCGACACGTCCCGCTTCATCCTCGCCTTCATGCCCCTCAACATGGTACGTGACGTCGCGCCGCCAGCTAAACTGTCTCCGTGCCTGTGGGGTCTGACCGAAATTTGTGGCAAGCGACATTTGAAAGTGATGCGCTCGTTTGTGCTCGGCAGGTGTCGCAGCTGCTGCTCGTGCTGCGCGACGAGCTCAGCGTCGAGTTGATCGTCGCGATGTGCGACCTGCGCACGCGCACCGGACGTCGTGTCGCCGCCAGCAACATCGCCACCGCCGCCAAGCTGCAGGCCAGAGGTGCCGCTGGGGCTGGAAACGGCTCGCTGCCAGCAACCCGCGTCGCGGCGAGGGAGCTGTCGGTGTGAGACGTTGACATCGTACGTTCCTGGATATTTAGTTTCCCGCTCGACTTGCACCGTTTGAGGTGGAATTGCAGCAAGTGCGGGTAACGCGAACTGCGCTGCACTGCCAACAAGGAGGATTTTATGCTTTCCAACACGAACGAACTGCAGCTCTTCTGTGTTAATTTCACTCGCCGTGTTCTGTACGCAGGATCTGGTGGACGTGAAAATCGGTTCTTTGGACTTGTTACATGTTAGAATGTGGAGGGAAGCAGCTCATGAGAGCAACACGCAGCGGAACAAAAATAGCGTTCAGTCTTTTTCTTGCGAATAAATTACACTCGTCTAGATATTGCTTCTTTGTCTTGTCGAAGTCTTCGCTTCAACACGTAAAAGAACGAAGCCACTTCCCCCGAGATAACCGCAAGGACCATCACCGAAACTATTGCGCTCAAGACACGGGCAACGTAGAGGAATCGACCAACCAACCCAGGTTGACGTCGGAACAAAACACGGACGACTGCAAATAGATTTGTATTTTTTTTTCATTGTCAACGTTCAATCATACTGTCTCATCTGAAAAGTTCACAAATTTGATAATACAATGCACAATTGCTTATCGGTCTCGATCTGTTTCTCACTCACGCAGAGCAACTCTTCACTCGTACAAAATCTCTATTTCGTAAAAATTATTCTGCCGCTGAAGTGTTTTGCCCTGATTTCATCGAATAAATCGAGGTCGAATTCACCTGATCTATGACTGAGAAAGCAAAAAGCAGAAGCACATACTTTGTACGAAATGTGGCTTCGTGAAGCGGGAGAACTCAGAAGCAACGAACGTGTCAACACTGTTCAACCGGACAAAACAGCCGTGCCATTGAGCGGACAGCTGCTGGAAGTTGGAGTGCGGAGAAATCCTGTTTCAGCGCTGAGGGACGAATTGCAATATGTGGACATTTTCCTACTTCTTTCAACGACTGCGTTTGTAAGACTTCAGTCAGGAAGAGGACAGTTCGCAACACTGCTGCGTGGCAGAAATCTGACGATGAAACAGCTCGGAGAAAAATTTGTTCCTTCCCAAAAGTCCGTAAAAAACGCTCTAGATCTGTGATATGCTCCGTATTTTGTACCGTGTTTGCGTGACAAAGCGTTTTCTCTTCACTGCTAAATAGCAAAACCTAACAGACAGTGCTATCAACAAGTTGCTTCACTTCCACATGACAAAGACGACGAAGATGAAAGTCGGTCGGTGTAACTGCGCTTCGCGCTGCACGGGCAAAGTAATGAAATCGCTCGCTGTTGTGCTGCCCTGTCTTTGAAAGCAGACTTTTGTCAATTGACTACAATGGACGTTTGCAGGAGTCTGCCAAACTGTACTGTTGGCCAGATGTGCAGTTTCCAAATTGGACACAGTATACCACGCTCGCAGTTTCTTGAACGCTGGGGCCTTTGGTCTGCCTTTCAAGTTTATCCAGGAATGAACTCACATATTGAACACCAACAGTTCCAAAGTTTCCAGAGCAATCAACTCTGACCACAATTTGTTTGACACTGTACAAAATTCATGGTGCTGGTGCAGCAAACAGTCAGTAACTGTGTATTTTCAAAAGAGTTGTTCAAGAAACTGCAAGATTGTGGTATACAATAGATACAGAACTCCACTTGATGTTTTACAGTGTTGTGGAACTCAGTTGGTGAACAAGTGTTCAAAAACTGAGATCATTCCACAACTCCGTTCGTTCTGTATCTTTTTCTTGCTTTGAAAGAAACTGTTGGCAGCGAGAAGTTTGAGGACGACATGTCACAAAGGGACCACGAGGTGCTGGTTCAACGAACCTTCAGGACAATACTTGAAAACCATAGCAACGGCACGTTTGAATGGTACGTTTAGCTTCCGGAACTGCTGCGTGATACCACCACCATTGGCACATTATCTCACCATGTACGGCTGCAGTTCAAACTGCAACGCTGATCACCCAGCTTGTAACATTCAACACATTTGTACACATTCACACTCGAAAAATTGCATCTGAAAGGTACTGCTTCAAGTCGAGAAGAGGACCATTTTGACCTTGCCACAAAACGAAAACAGAATTTGTTTTTAGTACAAACAGAACAAACATGTCGGGAGCTTTTGATCAAGTCTTCGACAAAGAACAAAACACAGAGAAAGACTGGTTTTGGTCGACACCGCTGTGAGCAACCACGACGCCGTTTCGCCCACTTCATGCTCATTTTGCATAAAAATGTTCAATACTCATCTCAAGGAAAGAAGAATTTCTTCACAATGTACAAAATTTACAAAGTATTTCTAGAGCACAGTGCAAGAATGATCCTTTCAGAAGTCGTATGGTACAATGAATGAGAAACTGCACTCTTACCGTCATTGCAAACGTCTCTTTGTGATCTTCAATCAACTGGATATTCACATTTCCATGCAAGCATCATAGAAACACATTTTGTGATTGATTGCCATAACAACGCAGCACGTGTCCAGGGACAAGGCTAACTTTCATGACATTTTGCAACAATGTCCATGGTTTTCATTTTGCACAGTAAACCATGACTTAAAACCCCGTTCAGAGCACCATAGTAATCTCTACTTCTCTACTATGTACATGAATGTGTCGTGTTTTTCATTCCTCCAGCCTGATTCCATCGCCTCTAAATTTGCATTGCCCGAGAAATTTGGTTGAAAATGGATTCTCGATCATAGAGAATCCAACCAGCACGTAAGATCCGTGATGAGGAAGTCCCGTTTTCACGTGGGAAACAAAGCCTGGATTCTACAAGTGTCGCCCAAGAAACATCGGCTCTTCGACCCTTGGTGGCTGCGTGACGAACAAATGAAACTGCAAATCCATTTCCGCCTTCGAGCTCAACATCAAATGTGGGTCCAGAGCAACGAAACACAAACGAAACTGAAACTTAGGCAAACGAAAACAATGTCAGGGAACCCGAATTCACCTTTCGGACCACAACTGTACACGACAAACAACAAGACTTCACCATGTCAGCAGCACACACGCTGCGAAACAAAACAAAATTTCAAGTTCAGGTTGCAAGGAAATGTCAAATGGAAATTTGTTGCTTTGATCGTGAACAACGAAAACGAAGCGAGAGCAGAACACCTTTTTCCCAACGTGAAACATAATCAACAACTGGCCCAGTACTGTCGTTTCTGAAATTACAAAACATAATTTCGTCTATTTTCCACCGAACCTCTACTGACGAGAGTCATTACACGAAATAAAGGCGAGTTTTTGACAGTCGGCTGCGCAAGAAACTGGCGGATTCATTCGGTGAGAACGAAGCACCAAAGCTGCTCGCCAGGCATTTAATGAGAGAGATTACACTCGCTGCTGATTTTGACACGAAATGCTGGTTGCAAATGCTGGCTGGGTGGTGGGGAGGAGTCTGGCCGGCTGATGAACAACGGGGACGTGACGGAGGCTCGAGTGGCGCTGTTGTTGGCGTCGGATTCTGTAGGCGACAGGTGAACTGCTGGAGGTTGTGACTGGCTGGGTGGCTGGAGATCGCTGGCGCCGGCTCGTCACCGCCGGATGCTGGCGCCGGCTCAATGGGCGTTGTTGATGGCGTTGAGGGAGGCGTCGTGCTGCGCCAGGTCGCCGTCGTCGGTGGCGCTGTTGATGACCTCGATCCACCTGTCGACACAAAGGTTGTTTCAAAGTCTCGGGAGAATTTGACACATTTCAGCTGACATCTGGTCTGCTTTGCAGAGCAAAGTGCGAAACACTGCTGGTGCTAAATGATGCCAGAGCTGGCGACACTACGAATGTCATGTGCTCCAACAGCTACGTTAACACTGCGCCACCCACGCCTCCTTGCAGTGAAGCCACGCGCAGACGTGCACTGTCGTACGACCAAAACGACGCGCTGCACTGCTTGGTCTACAGTTGGCATGCACACTGCGCGCCTGGCCCGCAGTACTTACAGGCTCTCGTTTACGTGTACGCATTGAGAGACGCCTGGCGGCTGAAGATGCGGTTCGAGTGCGCGTTGCACGCCGCACTGCTGATCACCTCCACCCATCTGCAGCGTGGAGACATCACCACCGAGGGCGGCGCGGGGCGGACGATATTATGATCAGGAATTGGTCAAGTGTCACAAAAATTCCACCACACAGGAAACCCATCCACGAGTCAGTCACAACACATCGTCGGCATCGACGACAAACGTCAGCGAGTGTTGGAGGCAGTCAAATAATCCAGTGTTTGTCAAGAGGGATCCACATGCACGACAGGTGAGAATCCACGACCCGACAGGTTCAGCACATCCACCAACAGTCAGGGCAGCAGGGGAGAAAAACAACACACGTGATCAATCGTTAGAACGCCGCCAAATATCGGCAAGAACGAAGAGATCATACAAACAACCGATCAATCAGCCTTTGATTCTTGATCAGTTTTCATCAGAACAATTAAATTAACAGAAGGCCACCTTGTGAAATGCAGTTTGTTTTTGCTGGGCATACACTTGTAAACCAGTCGACAAAGGATTCGAGGAGTGCCTGCTGCTTACTGCAGTGTCGAGGTGAATAAATCACTGAGCTACTCCACAGAGAAATGTGCCTGCAGGAACTAGGGATGGAAACCTGAGAACGGGTGGCACAAGCACCCACGCCAGAATCGGGAAGAGCAAAGAAGCAACACGGCAGGTCCAACACAGGACCCGACATCACAAACACCGCCGCAAAGCGCAAAGAAACACTTCAAGGCTGCAGCTAACGAAACCCAGTGTCAATCTCGTGCGCACAGTGTTTCGGAGACAAGCAACGCACAACGCCGCTTGAGATCAAACAAGAACGCGACAGAAAGAGAAATGCAGGTGAAGAAAATCAAAACTCCCAACGTGCACAATATCCCACACGCTTTGGTCCACCAAACACAAGGCGGCCCTGACAAGTAGAATTCCAAGCGGCAACATTTCAGGTAAAAGACACCGTACAGACCTGCCGAAGGTGTACTCGCTCTCGGCGCGGAAGAAGTAGACATGGTTCTTGAACTGCAGCTTGAAGACGTACTCCTTGTGGATGTTGTCCGCCTCGGCGGGCGTCGTCACGGAGTAGCCGAGCAGCGGCAGCGACGCCAGCGGGAAGTCATCCTGCAAAACACGTGACGCCGTCAACATCTCAGTCACAGTGTGAAACCTGTTTCACTTTCCAACTTTTGCTCAGCAAACATCGAAAACAGGATCCGGGCTCAATGAGGAAGCACCACTGTAAATCCATCGGACTTTGGCTTGCAATTCCCCGGCCAGGTGGCAGAAAAGACGCGAACTCTTTTTCACCAAAAGGCTGGCGAGCAGCATGACGCCTGGGAATCACCTGGAAGGTTTTGTAGAAGAAAAGGCAGAAGTTGGTGAAGACGACCCACAGCTTCTGCCAGCCGTTGCTGTTCTTGAACTTGCGCAGCAGGTAGCCGCTCAGCTGGTTCTGCAGCGAAAAACAACGTGCATCAGGAACAGAGGGTGAATGACGTGCAAAGTCACACTGCGAAATGCGCGGGAAACAACAATTAACAAGGCACTGGCACTTTGTTCGTGCCTTCTTTGCAACCTCGAGTGAGTTGCAAGTTGGAATGGCGGCCCATGTGGGCGGTACCGCTCAGAGCACTGCGCGGTCTGCGCACCTGGACGGCGTTGCTGTGGTCCTTCATGCTGACGGACGTGTTGCGGTGCCAGCACACGTGCATCGTCGTGTTGGCGCGGTGCTGGATTTGCTTCTCGGGCGTCGGCGGCGTCTTTTCGGCATCGAACGCCGCGTCCTCCAGGTTATCGGACGAACCTACAGAACCTGAGCGAGATGTGGACGGTGGTTGTGAAAATCACACAAAATCACTCCTCATGCGTCTGTGCCTCGAAGGCTCAAGCAGCAGGAACATCAGCCTCGCTACGCGGCGCGCACCAAGTGAGAAAACTCACTGTTGGATTTGAGCGACGGGTAGAGGATCTTGTCGTCGCCTCGCTCCTTGGCGCGCTGAATGGCGAACTGCAGGTCTTCCAACCACTTGTCCTTCTCTTCTGCACAACTGCAACGACCATAACGCCACAAGTGTTGAGTGTTGGTCAAGGACAAAGAAAGAAGTAAGGCAGTCAGTTGAAGGCTTCATCGCCCTTTCCCCCCCCCCCCCGGCTCCCGCGTGCAGCGACTGACCTGGCGGCGACCGGAAGGCAGCGGTTCCCGCCGTAAATGGTGAAGCTGTTGGCGACGGCGTCCGTCTCCTCCACCTGCGCGAAAAACACGGCGCAGTGTTCTACACATTGTCGATGACAATTGGACAGCATTGTCCACAAATCACAAGCACAGCGCACAATATGTTCCAACAACACTGGCTGAACGAACACACACACACACACACACACACACACACACACACACACACACACACACATATCGACGGAGTTTCTTGGGGACACTCACCACCATGCCCCGCAGCGGCAACTGTCCGTGCACCTTGAACTGCAGCGACGGCGTCGCCGTGCGACTCGCGTACACCAGGTTATCCGAAAACTGCAGCAAAACGCAAAATCGAGATGTTGTGTCCGTTCGCATTTTCGAAAGTAGTTGTCAAAACATGAATCTTCACGTTTTCCCTCGATATTCAGCGACACCAAAAACACTTCAACCAGCGCAGGCTGAAAGTACCAGGTTTCGATCTGATTCAGGCTTGTTGACGCACCAAGAAGAACATGCGCTGCTGGTAGCCCTTCTTGGAGAGTTTTTGGAGGCAGCCCTCGCGGATGAAGTCTCGGCCGGGCTGCACGAGCGAGTCGATGCCGACCAGGTCACGCTGCAGCTCGAGCAGCTTCTGCAGGTTCTCCTGAGAGAAGGCAACACGCGCTGAAACCTCGCTCTGCGTACACTAACCTTTGAACAGCAACTTGATTCAACATCATGGAAAAACAAGCACAACGCAAGGAGTCAAAATGGAGTCTTGTGAAGAAGATCTGTAAGTCTCCTTGTTGCCATGCAGGTCATACTCACGAGCGAGCGCATCGTCGAGCTGAACGTGTTGGTCACTTCCTGGATCTTCTGCAGGGACAGCATGCAGTTGGAGTGGTCCGCGTTCTCCGGGGTGTAGTGGTTCAGCAGACCTGCAATGTACGCGCGTTCTTTCATGCAACTGATTGTGCCTGACTGAGAATTTGTAACGACTCGCGCATCACAGCCCTGTGTTACTCACGTTCCAGAATGAGTTTGTAGTGGAGCAGCCGCTGCGCCGGCTTCAGCAGGAACGTGTTGAACGGCAGGTAGCACACCTTCTGCGACTCGAAGTCTTTGAGCAGCGTCTCGAAGCGCTTGTTGCGCCGCGTCGCGGACTCCAGTTCCGTCACGATCTCCTCGTGGTGCGAAATGTAGTTCCGGTACAGCTGTGTGTGGAGATGAACAATGCTGGATAACTAGGTGCAAAATGTCAAGAGAAGAAATGACGTATCGAGTGAGGGAGAACAGGGTGAAGTTTGGCGGTTGAGTGACCTGAAATCCAACCACACACTCCACCATCGGCTGCCCAACTCGGCCCTCAAAAGGCTTGCTCCACCAACAGTCACGGCAGGCCCGAATCCTCACCACCCGCCTAGGAACAGAAGAAACAGAAACGGAGGAGAGCGGAGACAGTGACGCACCTGCAGCACCTTCATGTTGTTGAGCATGATGTCCCCGATGCGCTGGTAGTCGCCGTTCAGATGCGCGTTCGACTTCCCCTCCCTGTCAAACAGTCGAAATCATTGTTCACGATCAGCCAAATCACCAAATCTGACTGAACTTTTTGAATCCACGTGAGGCCATTGGAGCTCGCGGGAGCTACGCACCACATGGCGAGTCTCTGCTCGATCTCCTTGAGGAAGGCGCAGTGGAACTCGTAGATGGGGTCGAGGTTGGCGAACAGCAGGTTGACGAGGTGCTCGGGCATCACGTCCTCCTTCGTGACCACGTTCCGGAACCACTGCGAGAACACACCAGCCTTGTCACATTTGAAGCGCTCGAGTTGAATGCACACAGGAACAATGCAGAAGCTTTCTCTGCGACCGATCTCGCGCGGAGAGTGCAAAGTGTGTGTGTGTGTGTGTGTGTGTGTGTGTGTGTGTGTGTGTGTGTGCGTGCGTGCGTGCGTGTGTTTCGTTTGTACAGGTGTGCGCGCGCTCACTCACCACGGTGATGACCTCGAGGTCCTTCTTGTACGTCCGCTCCGTCATGAGCAGCTCCTTGGCGATGTAGTACGCCTTGTCGGCCGGGAAGCGCTTGCGCCGCGTCTCCTCCTCGGAGTCGTCCGTGCCGCGCGACGACGTGATGGAGCACGAAGACGTCAGCGTCACGCCGCCCGACGTCGTCGAGCGTGACGCCGCGAACATGCGCGCCTCGTCGCGTCGCTCCTGCTGGCGGGACACAAACGGCACTCGGGTAGTGCGTCCACACATTTGGTCAAGTTTGTCATTTCGAACTTTTTTTCGAACACATTTACCGATGTTTCACGGAAGCTGGAACAGGTACGGAACGCGATTGACAACGAGCCTCCGGAGGAAGGCTGGTTCACCTGACGGATTCTCTGACCAATGGTGTGGGGAAGATGTGGTTGTTGTGAGGGGTGAGTGTGTGTGAATCTGGTGGTGGTGACGGAGCGGTGCGCACCTTGATGACGCGCATGGGAACTCTCTGTGTGATGGGCGGCATCGAGGGCGGCGGGTAGGCGTCGTCCTCCCCCTCGTACGGCGCGGGCGGCGGCGGCGGCGGCAGCGACTCCTCCTCGATCGCTGCGAACCGAGAAACAGGTGTTAAATTTGTACCAGGGATCGCAAGAATAGCGGTCCATAAAAAAGTCGAACCGAAAGTTATCGACCCAACAGCTTGTGTCAACACTGAACTTCGAACGAAAGAATGAAATGAATTGTGACGATTCAAGTGGCAGTAGTGGAGTGCGTGTGTGTGCGCGCGCGCGCGTGTGTGTGTGCGGGTGTGTGCGTGTGTGCGGGTGTTCACCTGTGGACTGCATGTTGGACATAATCTCTGTGTAGGTGGGTGGCTGGTAGTTGTACGGGGACGGACGCTGATGGCCGATCTGCGGCTGCGGCTGCTCCTTCAAGTTTGGACTCGACACACGCTCCCTGCAAACGCAACATTTCCTTCACGTCAGTCAATCATCGAAACAGCAGTTGTTCTTGTTTCAGACCAAACCAAATGAAGAAATGTGACAGCATAAGCCAAACCGCAAGGAAACACTGTCCTTGAACGAAGGGACGGGCTTCTGTGGAGTCAACAGAATGATGAGACTTTGTTTTTGGAGCGAAGATTGGTATGCATGCCGGCTGTCTCTCAAAAAGAGTCAACACATTAAAATGCAATGAGAAACTTCGTTTCGTGGCACACAAAATGAAAGAAAGGACTTCGCATTGCACAATTGCCATAGACAGAACTATGACGTGCATGCAGGAACAAAATGGGGTTTTCGAGTGAAATTTTGGACGAACAAACAAAATTTGGGACTGGTTACAACGCGTGAAAACCATTCGTCCATTTCTCTCTGCAGAGTTTTGCCAGGTTCGCGTGTGCCTACGCACGTCTGTATTCTGTGACAGTATGAATGTACAATGAAGTTCCACATCTCAACCCACAGATTGTTTGCAAATAAAAAAGCAAATAAACGAGAAAGTTCCCTTTCTTGCAGATAATCTTCCTGAATCCTGTTTGGCAAGCAAACTTTTTTGCGCTGACTAGAAAATACGATACACGCTTTTCGGAACTGTGAATTTGTACACAACAAACGCTATTCTTTTGAGACCATGACAAGAATTTCTTGAAGCGCTGCGCACCAAAGCAACGATTGACATTGTAAGTTTCTGTTCGTAAATAAAGAAAATCACTATTTTCCTATGATTTCTCTTTGATCTTACGAAACTACGAAGCACTGACAGAGATGCTGCGAATCACCTAAACTCAGTGTGATGTACGCCATTTCAACTGCAAAATTTGTATCTCTGACTATTGACGACGGTTCCTAACTAAAAAAGCAGAATCTGGAGAACACGTCCTGTGCTCGTGGCTTCTGCTGTACTGACCCTGTGTTGTCTTCAGTTGACCTGCTTCCAAGGGCGAAAACAATCACGTTGAATCAACTCCGGGAAATGAACAAAAGTCCTGCGCTGGGTGTTTTGGGGCCAAAGGCCTACGAGTACATGTGCTGAACTGACAAACCCCCCTCGGCATACGAGCTTTTGCTGACCCCTAGCTGCCGCACTTGACCCTATCCACCCGTTGTCTCCTACTGGGCACACCCTACATGGTCGCGCACACTCCCCACTGGCCCCATTCTATCCGTCCCGTCTCTTCCTCACGTATGAACCCCGCGCAGCCCCCCACCCCCACCCCGGCAGTCCGTCGTACCTGATTCTGCGCAGCTGCTCCTCGCGCGCGCTCTGCACCTGCTCCGGGATGTTGTCCATCTCCGCGGACCGCTGGATGTGCTGCTCCTCGACGTCTTCGGGCTGGTGCAGGGACGAGAAGACCGGCGCCGACATCTTGCGGTCCGCCGCCGACAGCATGAACTGCGTCGGGTCAATACGCGTCGCGCGCGGAGACCTGAAGGAACAACACTCTCTCATAAAACCGCCCAGCGTGCCCTCGGGGGAACAATGGCCATAAAGCTGAGAAGCTGGATGGCAAACAGTTTCGTTGTTGAAATGCACAAGACAGCAAATGCTTGGCATAGGAACTGGAGAAGCTTCTCTTCGTCTTGAAATGAGTCGTACCTGTCTTCCGGCGCGCGAGGCGAGTGGCTTCCGCGGGGCGATCTCTGATCTCCGTACATTCCTGCTGGACGAAACGGGTCGCGACGAGGACGAATAGGACGGGGACATTTGTGGGTGAGGGGAGAGGTTGGGAGCCGGGAGCGACAGGCCCGAGTTACGGGACATTTCGGACAGATTGGAGAGGAAGGTGGATCGAGACGCCAAGTTGGCGGTTCGGGACGAAACGGGACGGTCAAGGTCCGACACGGGTCGAGTTCCGAATGATGGGTCGGTTGGTCCGTGGGGGCGATTGAAGCGAGGTGGGTTGTTGTCCATGTCGGCAGAGAGCGATCGGGAAGGGTTTGAATATCGAAACACGTTTTGAGTTCGCGTTGGAGGGGATGAAATAGATCCAGATTTGTACAAAATGGGAGATACGGGCGTTCGTTTGGATGATGTCGGTTTGGGCGACAGCAGGGCAGACAGGAATTGAGCAAAATCATCGGACGAAGTGGGAGAGGGCGAGTCCGTGCGAGTCGGGAACGAGTTGTTGTTGTTGACCGACGCGGACACGTTGACAGAAGACGACGTAGTTGGTTGTTGGTCCAGCGCGTAGTAACCGAGCATTTCCGGTGGCGACAGTCGAGACGAAGCGGGTGACGTGATTTTGGCGTTGTCCGTTGTCGAAGCCAAAGCAGGTGTTGACGCCGATTTGTTACGACCGGACGAAGCGGTGACGCCATGGGACGAATTGGGTGAAGAGGAAGGATGAGAAAAGTACAGTGTGAGTGTACAAGTTTTACCACATGCGTGTCTGTCCAAGCGAGGCTCGCTCTTGGATGACGAGAGTTTTCCTCCCAGTCTCGACGATCTCGTTCCACTCGACACATGATCCTTGGAACGCGACAGATTCTCCAAACTCCTGGGAGACACAGGAGGCTTGTGCGCAATGTTCGTGGTGACTTTCGTGGTTGTCTTCGAGTAGCTGTCACTCTGCGCGTCTGTATTTTTCGAGTACTGTAGTCGAGGAGGGTTGTCGCGGTAAGTGTAGTAACGCATTTTCAACCCAACACCACTCATGGCTCAGGTCCGTTTCAACCGTTTCTGAAACGTCCTTCGATTCCACAACTTTTTCAAGTCAAATACTGGTGTGAAAAGTGTGTTCAGGAGTTCGTTTTGCTTGAACAGATAAGTTCAACTGTGACCCACACAAGCCTTGCTACGATACCAGTCCTTTCAACCACGAAATGCAAATTCAATATTCAAAGCGTGAAATGCTCATGCAACACGACCTCGAGCCATACGTCTTCATAACAGCAGCGTGCACAGTATCCTAAAGTTGCAAAAACCGTCCTCGTACACACGTGTACGTTTCTTGTCCAGCATTCCTTTTCCGATGTGAGTTTTATCAACACTGAACCTTCCCTCCGCCTTCCAAGCGCAGCCTTGGCACTGAAACACTCTGATGAACTTTCTATTTTTTTAGGACACGTAGTTTACATGTTCTCTTCCCTTTACAAAAGAAGTTTCCTTGAGAAAATCAACACAACTGGTTCAATCTTAACATGCGCCACCTAATTCTGCGCAGAATGTAAACATCCTGTGAATTCCGCACACAAATTGATATCGATTCCACAGACAGTTCTGCATCTAAAATTCTGCGCTGCAAATGCAGAACATTGTCCAACCAAACAAGTGCGTGGTGCCAGTAACTTTCCAGGTCCTCCAAAATTGGTGAAATGATTCAAAGAGTGAACACTCCAGGAGCTCACAACTTCAAGCTCCATTTCTCTCCAATAGAACCATGCTCAAATCTCAGCCTTTTTCAACACCTGTGAAAACTTGTTCGCATAATCCCACACGAGCAAGAAAAACAACTTCACAACTTGTGGCTCACAATATTGTCAGCTGAAAACCATCCACCGTGCGAGGTCAGAGATCTTATGTGTCCACAAAGCCTTCTCGGTGATCTGTCTTGTGATTGTGCCGTAAATGGAGCATTCTGTGTACCTGTGCCCATCTCGAACAATCACAACACACACAAATACAAACACCACCATAAGCACGACTTTATTTGGACTCCAGCCACAAACCAAAAGACCAGGGGCGCCCACGTGTCACAAACCGCTCAAAACAGTTGGTTTCTGGGATATCACGGTCACTGAGCCTCTCGTCTGACGACGGTGAGTGGACGCCCCAAGAATTCGATGGAAACCCCTTTTGAGACTCGTGCATATGTCCGTAGACACTGGCCGCAGTGCTTTCCCAAGAGGGTTGCCTGGTGATGGTGAACAAGAACCTGCAGCGTGCACCCCACGTCTTCAACGTCTGTTTCAATTCAGATTTACGTGCAAAGGCAACACCTCTTCCACCCATAGAATCGCTGAATGGCTCTATTGAACGTTCGTTTTTTTTCTCTGGACTCATTCAGCAAAGAAAACAACTCAAAAAGCGAGAGACACTCATCAATGGCTCAGCAAGCGACTTCCTTCAGTGTGGCTCAGAGCGCGCACCTCAAACTGCCGTCGAACCTTCGTTCTCCACACGACACTTCAGCACCTCCACTTGTCTTTCTCTGAAGACAGGAACAACAGTTTCTTTGCAACAAAGCAAGCAAGTTGACAGGAGGCAATGAGCAACTTCCAAGCTGAAATTTAGTAACAGACGTCAGTTTCTGCCACCTCGCTGTGCCCTCAGGCCCTGTGGACCAGGTCCCAGTGTTTTCAGCAAGCGGAGCATGCCAATCTACGTTGCTGCATGCTCAGCAACCACGAGTCTCGGGGGGATTTTTCAGCGCAATCGCTACGTGACTGAACTGTCGTTTTGTCTCCTCAGCAACGCCACATACAAGCACACAGGGAAGAGTCAACAACGTGATCTCGTAAGCCCACGAAAATCCTGAGCTAAAGGTATCTCACGCGATTTCTTGATCAGCAGGTCGCTTCCTTTTTTGTCGGAATTTACTTCACGCTCAGCTCCAGCAATCCCTGATGCTTCGGACATGAACTGGTCACCAGATGTGAACGGAACGCAAGCACGAAGTAAAAGTTTACGGCAACGTGGCCGTGCATGGTGAACTGAGCCCGCAACTCTCGCATCCAGCATGTCTCGGTAGGGGGTTGTGGGCAATGGATCATGCTCCAAACTGATTTCTGGTAGATTTTGTTTTTGCCCCACCAAGGCAAGTCTACTTCGCAGTCAGGTGCGAAAACTATTTTGCCAGATTTTGTTTTTCCAGGGGGCACTCCGGAACACTGCGTGACAAAAAAGGCCAGATTTTGCTGAAGTTAATGAGGGGCAAAGGATCTCCAACGCACAGATAAAAGATTTTGCCTCTGCTGAGTTCAAGCAGTGAAAGGCATTGGTGCCTTCTCCCTCAGAATTGTGCTCAGTGGAAGGGTGTCCAGCACAGCTCTTCGATCCGTGATCAGACTAAACGCGCAGACGCTTCAGTGGATGGCGCGTGTGAAAATCATGTTACCAAGAGAGGGGAAAACAAGAGATCAAAGACCAACGAGCCCGCGGCCAAAAACATGCGGCGAGATTTGAAACGAAGTGAGAAGGTTCAATTTTTTTTATCTCGGCTTTGCCTCAGATTCAATTGATTTTCTGTTTTCTGTTCTTTAACTTGCTCTTAATCTCCACAGACTGGACTAAGCCCGCGGCATCGGTGGGCCGCGGGCTTGAAAAGACCAACTTGTTGGGTCCGACGTGAAATTGTGCGCCAAAAAGTTGAGGTCCCAGACACTCACTTCACTTTCCCCTGGACTCTACGTTTTCCTGTCATCACAAGGAATGTTCAAACTTCAAAAAAAACTTTTGCGTCGCTTTCCAAACATCTTCGTGCCTTGCATCACCAAGACACCACAAGGACAAAGACCACAAATACTTGCAATTCTGCGAGCGACCACAAACTTTTTATGCATCGAAAACTTTTCACAGGTCAGAATGACAGTCAAACAAACTTCATGTGGCAAAAATTGCACCTTGTCACTTCCCATTTCTGTCAAAACTGTCACTCTTTGAGGGGTGGCAACTTCACAGCGACCCATCACCTGTTTGACTGATCTGAAGTCGTGAGACGCAAAAAGGTGAACTATCTTTGAGCAACTTCGTGGACGTTTCAGAATCAACAGATCTACATCTTCTGGAAAGAACAAAATCTGGGGAAAACATGGTTCTGTCGGAACAAAAAAAAAATGGACGCAATCACCAACTTGCAGTAAACCTGGCGAGCACCAACTTGGATACAAAACTGACATCCTGTCTCAAACGTTTCACATTTTATTGAGAACATGGTCTGCCCTTCCTGTACAAGACATGACGTTGAAGCTCAAATGGTTCGCTTGAAAAAAGCGACGGAGATGAAAAACACAACCACTAAAATATACCCATAACAGTCAGAGCTGTAACTCACAACACTTCGCGTCACAATCAACTGTGGAACTGTTAAAAAAAAAGCTGCAACACACATTTATCACATTTGGTATGGGAACTGGGGTAAATTGTTCCAAGAAAACAAAAGGAACATGGGTAATTTTGAAAGGACAAATGTCGATCACTTGCACAAGGAGGCAAAATTGCACTCAAGAGTCAACTGCACGCAAAAAAAACCCACTGACAGATCGAGGCCTAAGGGAAGAAAGGAGCAGCGAGAAACATTTCTCTCGGACAAATTCGTTTTTCGAAATGTGAAGCAAAGAATGTGGGAGGAGGTTCGTGGACCACATTTGAATGTGACTTCAATACACCAAAGAACCCACCAAGCAGACCCCTGCACCTTTTTTGGGTTGACGCGGTGTGATCAAACATGCCTGCCTTCACCCTTGGTGTCCACGAGAACGTTTTTTAGCCTGATGACAGTGAATTTGCCAACTTCTGTTGAAAATTGAATCATTTTGAATGCAGTTCAAAAGACCATCTCGGCTTTGGTGCCGACGGCCGGTAAAAACGAACTGAGGAACCTTGTACGTCAATCTCCCTCTTCCGCATGCACGAACAAAAAAGCGAATGCACACGTTCGCAAAAACTTGGGGGAAAAAAAACCTTGATTCGTTTCAATAAGTTACAGTGTCCATCGGACACACAATTCAAATATGTACAACCTGGGGAATGAAGCTCACATGGATATGATGTGGATACGACTCGATTCAAGCGAAACATTCTGCAGAGGAACCAGACACAACATGCAACTCGGGAAGAGGGGGCAATATTCTGCAGACACAAGTTGGAAACTCTTCCCCCACCGGTTGTGACACGCATGCCCGACAATCTGCAGATGTCTCTCGAAGGTGCGAAGTTGTTTGTAGAAATTCTAATGCTACACAAGAGCTGTACATGCTGCTACAACTGCGAAACTTCAGAGAGATAAGACGCCTTTTCAAATACAGGGGTGTGTGCATTGTTTTGTTGTTCTTTTTTGGCTTTTACCGAAAGAAGGTTGCTTCACTTCCAAACTTCGAAAGGCCGCCATGATAGCATTAAATTTCAATGGTATCTGGACCAAGTTTCGGAAGGCAAAAGTTCTGCGAACTCACCCACGAACAACACGCACTTTTTGAACCTCAAAGGAAGGGATGTGCGCACAAAATATGGGTGTGAGCTTGCGTTGTTTCGTTTGGATCTCGTTACCCCAAAACGCGCGCGCGTTTTTGGCAGGTGATTCGCTTGATCGCAGTTTGTTTTGTGAAAAAGTGAACACACGGAACACGGCATGCACACAACAGGGGCGTCCTATCTGTCAGAAATTGAGTCTGTCACCCTCCCGTCAGGATAATCATCCACTGAAAAGGGCGAACACTTTCGCTCTGCTTTGGTATCCCTGCCCTCTTTCTTGTTCTTCAACAGCCTGATCGGCACAACTCAAGAAAAGGTCAACGGCAGCACGCCGAAAAGAAAAGAAACTTCGACAGCAACGGGCAGAAAATACGAGGAGGGAGCGGTCTGCCACATCAACAAGAATGCTACGCATTGAGCATGGGCGCGTCTCCAAAAGCACGTGTCCTCCCAGCCAGTGCCCGTCCCCCCCCCGTTTGGGTCAAGGGCACGCGAGTCACCCTCTGAATGACAGTGCTTCAGCCAGGACCAGTGCATAACACGCTCGCTGTGTATAAAGAAGCCCAACGTTTGAAGAATCGTGCACTGGAAACACAACATGACGTCCAAACAACGAGCACGCGTCCCAAAAACCATGCCGTGCGGGAACGAAGTGGAGTTGTGACAACGGCAAGTCAGCAACCTGAACAGTTTCGCATCGCGACACACCAAAACTGCAGTTGATTTTCACTGGTTGAGCTGCGCGGAGCAGCGCTCGTCCAGCGGTTTCACGGTCAAACTGCTTTGTTAGTGGTTTCTCTTCACATTGCACCCAGACAGTGACCACCATGGATGTCTTCGCACTCTTGAGAATGTTGTTGTCCTCTTTCTGAAATGAAAGTTCTGAGCACGGCATACCTTTGAATCGAAATTTGTCATGCTTGCAAGCCCAGAGAGAAAAGTTGTGCATGTGCTTTGTGTGTCGCATGGTGGTCACCTCACATTGGCATCCGCAATATTTGGCCCATTTAACTGCCTAAGCAGATTTTCAAACTTGTACAGATATTGTGTAACAACAAGAAACTGACAGAACTAACACAGAAATGATAAAATTCAAGAATTTAGTAGTTTTCAGTCCTTTGCAGATGAGCGGTAAAGAACAAACAGACGCTGCACAGCTACGTATTGGTCAAACCACACTTGCTATAAGCCTCGATTTCGATGTCCAATCAGCTTCTTGGAAACTACTTTGACGGGACGAACATGCAGTTAATTGGGTCAAAATGCGAATGACAATGATCTGGGCTTTTCTCATTGAACCAACTTCTTTGTCATTTCATCAGGAGATACCCGACGAAAACCGATGCAAGCGTTCGCAAACTTAAGATGCCCACACACCCTGCCAACCTTTCATGCAAATAACTAGAATCGTTCACTTTTGGCTGAAACGAAACAAGAGTGTTACACAAAGATGTTGATCTAACGCACAGGTTGTCCCCATCCACACTTTTGATTGGACAAGTACTCCCAAATGCAGTTCTGGTTTTCTGTATGTTTTTCTTTTGAATGATTTACGAGTGAGACAACCTGTTGTTAGCACCACAAAACAGCATAAAATCATCAACCTGTTAGACTGTAACACCACTTCATTCACTAGTTAGTTCTGATCACTTTGAACTAAGTCTCAACTTGTTCGGTGAAGCCTCAAAACTGTCACAAGAAGATCAAAAGTCACCAACTGAACAAACGTAGAAACTCGATCAACATTGCAGACAGTGCACTTGGAATCAGGAATGACCAAGACAACCCTGTTGTGAGAATTATAGGCCCGATGACCAAATCAAACGTCAAAACTGCCAAGGCAACAAAACAAAACGTGCTACCCCAGTTTGCAGAGAAACCACACTGTTTCACAGAAATCAATTTTGACACAAAAACGTCAACAAAGTGAATGATCGCACGAAGACTAGAGACACTCTTGGAATGAGGGAAATTGCGCGGGATCAAGAAGGATTCCTGGACCAATCAGACTCATCAACAATGCTGCAGCTGTGTGAGAATCAGCTGCATGTTATCATCTGCAGAGTCCAATGCACAAATTGGCCGGATTGTCAAGTCTACGAACTTCGAAGTTGGAAACACAGGTTCTACCTGCCACCGAATATTTTGTGGATGAAACATCAAGCAAAATGTCGGCGCTGAAAGAAAACAAAATCACAAAAAGAAAAGAAAATGAATGGAGGTGACGAGCGAACAAAAAGAGCGCAAATGAATTCGGGTGTTTTGAGTGAACAGAGCAACTCAGGCCACAGTGCCGAAACAAGGTTCGAACTGTGAGAAGAACGGAGAAGCCGGAGGTCGCACAGGGGCACGAGCCAAAAATGATCAGTGAACAGTACTGGCGCAGCAACAAATTCAAATTGAGGGAGCCTCGGTGCAGCTGGTGGTTCGAGCTCCTCACGTGGTTCCCGTGCTGCACGGAATGATACCACGGACACTCGACCACTTCGGTGCATTCAGTATGTCTGCACAGGAAGCTTCAAACTGAAGTGAACATCTCAACCAGAGAACCAGGGAGAAAACAACCCTGGCCTGCAGACCGAAACCCAGTCGGAAGCTTCAGGGACCAAGGCGACCACAACACCGAGGATCCGAAACCACTGTCAACAGCTGCGGACCAGAGTCCGACTGACAAAGGGACAGATGGACCTGGGAGTCAAGTGAGCCACAGGAAGTGACGTCGGAGCGAGACGAGCAGCGTCCTGATTGGACGATGAACCGGAAGCGACTCGCCAGACGACACGTCTCAACTGACTTCAGCACGCTCAGTAAGTGTACTCCTCAACTGCAAGCATGTGTACCAATCTTGTCCAGACCCGTTGGAATGCGCCCAGGACACCAGCACATCTCCGCGCATTCACTGTGTCTGACACGACAAGTGACACCTTGTAGAAAGCAGGGTGAGCGACACAGAACCCCAGTTGGCGAACCTGATTGCAAAGTTCCCGTCACACCGATCCACAGCGAAGAGTCTGGTACGTTTTCATCTTTGAACTTTTTGTTCATTTCAAATTCGTGACACAGGGTAAAATCCCCAAAACGCAGACCAGTGGTTTCTCGCTGTCGAGTCAGTCTGACAAAGAGTTTTCAATCTGCTGTTACTGACGAAGGAAGATGATTCAAAAGCAACACCTTGGAACATCCTCAACAAAGCGCATACCCAAGCTGCAGCCAGAGAAAGCCAGAACGTTATGCACAGCATAAACTTGCAGGAAACCCGTGGTTCTCACAGAATCAATGGATCAAAGCATGAGGAATGTGAAGCGACAGCCTCAGTGACTTAGTACGTTGTGAACAGACTTAATCACGACAAAGCTTGAAGCTGGCAGAAAGGTCAGTTCCTTATTCTCAACAACCAAGACCTCAACACGCGCAATCACCCAAGCGAAAGATGTCAGCAAGAACACAACAAAGCAAACCTTACAGACACACGCCCGTTACATTGGAAAACAGAAAGTGGATTTGAGTCATTCGTTTGAATTAGTCCTGCTCATGGTGGCCTTGACAATTAGCACTTGATGTTCAGGCAGTGTGGAAGCAACCGTGTCAGAGGAGCAAGCTTCTGACTGGCCGAGTTCAGTGGATGTCATCGTCAGCGTAGGGATTCCGGAAGACCAGCTAATCGGAGGAATCTGACTGACTCGCTCTGCCTGACCTTCCTGACGACCTCTGACCTTGTGCTGACCTTGAACTCTCCTCGACAGAGGGGGCTGTGGCAGTGCGAGAGCTGACCTGAGCACCGAATGATTCTGCGTAGGGGTTGGAGAAGACCTGGCCTTGTTGAGAGGGTGCCGCGCCCCCCTCAGGTTGTTGCTGGGACCTGGCCTCCCGAGGACGCAACACTTGATAGGCCCCCTCCTGCGGTCCCGCCCCGCCACTGCTATCACCTTCGTTCACCGCACGCAGGTTTTGATAGATATGAGTTCCGTCTGAGGAGCTTTCTCGAGCTGAGGCCACGTTCTCATAGATATGGTGCGTTTGTTGTTGCTGCTGTTGCCGCCCTCCGTCCGTTGCGGCACTGTTGACCTGCACGTGAGCCTGACTTCGGTAGCGTTTGTTGGAAACTTCAATCCCGATGTGATGTCTGCCGAGCTGACGCTGTCGGATGATCGCTTCTGGAATCTCTTCAAAGTCGTCCGATTCGCTCGACGACTCCGATTCCGAATCCGACTCTCCCTGTGGCCGATTCCCGTCGTCGGAGCTGTCCGAGTGGTGCACTATGTAAGGTTGTCGCAGCGACTCCAATGCCTCCAGACGGTCCGTCGCCTCCTCGTCCTTGTGACCGCCGACAGCAGGTCCAGCCGAGTCATCGGAATCATTGTCAGCACCCTGAAGCGACTGGTACCCTGGTTTGGGCGGAGTTTTTAGAGGGTGTTGAGGTTTGGGTGGTACACTGGGTGGTGGGCGAGCCCCTGATGGTCCACTAGTTTGCATGCTGCCGGCTGAGGTAACGTAATACTGATCAATAATGCTTGAGTGGTGCGCGATAGTTTCCTGCACCTGGGGAACACCTGGGGGGAAAGAGGCTCCGCCCGTGGGCGAGGAAGCCAATCCCGGAGGGTGCGGAGGCGACGGCAACTCCTGCACCTGTTCGCTGAACTCGTCCCCTGGAACCATGTACGGATTCGCCAGCACATTGGATTCCAAAATATCCGTCGGGTCCGGGAGGTCTTCGACCACGGGTCCCTCGACATCCGACTCCGACGAGATCTGTAGCGGCAGCCCTGCCGTGGAGGGTCCGACCCCGCCAGGCACGGCTCCCCCCAGCACCGCCCCGCTCTCCCCGGAGGAGCTCCCGGAGGACCGGCGCCCGGAGCCCCCGACCGCGCTGCCTGCGCCGACACCGCTCCCGGAGCCCAGCGACCCCGACGTGCGGCTCAGCGACTCCGTTCCCTCGAGCGGCGCGATCAGATGTTCAGCGCCCTCCACTAGACACTGCACGCCTTCGTCGTCCTCTCCCTCCTCAATGTGCAGCTCGAAGCGCTTCTCGAACTGATCCATCTCTGGCAGCAGGCTGTCTCCGCCGCGCGCCTCCGCTGGGTCTGACTCCGAGCCCGACGAGAGGTCCATGGGCGCGGGCGGCGGGTGTGACGGCGGGATGAAAGTGCGCCCCTCGCGCAGCGCCTCCTGCAGGTCTCCCAGCATCTCGTGCGCCTCTTCATCGGGGTAATTCACCTCTTCCTCTGACGAGATGTCGTGCTGCGGGCCAGGCGCTGCTCCACCTGCCGAGGCGCCGGGAGGCTGGCCTGTCGCCATCGTGTACTCTGCAGCCAAGACCTGACCTACGATTCGTGAACTTGAAGCCAACGCCGCGTCCAGATCCACCTCGTCATCATCATCCCGCACCACACCATCCGACACGTCGCTTCCGGACGAGATTTCAGTCGGGGCCACAGGGGGCGGCACCACACCGACTCCGACACCGCTTTCAGTGGAAACTTCAGTCGAAGTCGGGATGAGTGGGGGTGGCAGAACTCCGCCCCCACCGCCCTCGGGAGAAGACTGCTCCCTCAGAGCCGAAGCTTCGAGTAACTCGACGGGGGGCGGGGGCGGAGGCACGTCGGAATCTGAGCGCACGTACTTGAAGGGAGATCCGGGGGGCGGCGGGGGCGCCGACACCGCGGCGGGCTCGCTTGTGATGTCACTCGACACCGATGATCTGTGCTCTCCCGGTTCTTCTGGAATCGCCGTGATTTTGCGCGGTTCCATCGGACTGTACTGCGTTGCGGTCGGCCCTGACTGCACCGTCATGTCATAGTCGCCCTCGTCGTCGTCTTCCGCAACAAAAAAGCTGGCCACGGGAGGCGGCAAACTCGTCACTCCGGGCACCGACACAATCTCGGGCAGTCCTTCGTCGGTCGGTTTCTCAGGCTCGCTGTCAGACGAAATGTCCGATTCCGGGGGAGGGCAGGTCGGGACCGGGGGCGGAGCGTCCTCGGATCTCTGCGCGGGTTTGCGCACCGGGCTCCGCTTGGGCGGTTCCTCTGCGTCGCTAAATTCTTCTTGTTCCAAACCGGGAACATTCAACTGTTCCTCCAAATCCTCCTCGAGACCAGCGCTGACGCCACCTGCCGGCTCCTCATCGTCCTCGTCAGAGAAATGCGGGACCGAGTCAGCGAATGGCAGGTCCTGGCCTTTCATTGCACTGAAGGACTCTTCGCACACTGGTGATTCCACTTTCTTGACTGGAGAAGTGGCCGGAGTGGGAGTCTTAGCTCCATGGGAGCTGTGGGAACTGACTAGACTGGCGCTCTCCGCGGCCTCTCCTCCGTCCTGCAGGATCCGCTGCGCGTCTGCCTCCAGCTGACTGGGGTGCACCACGTGACCTCTGTGCGGCTGAGCACCTCCGCCCTTTCTGCGTCCCGCCCCACCCGATGAGTCTGAGTCCGTGTCTGTCGTGGGCGTAAGATCCTCTATCTCAGCTTTGGGCGCTTTGGGCGGGGTCAGGTTTTGTTTGTGCAGCTCGGCGAGTTTGAGCTGCTGCGCCTCCTGCTCGTGCTCCACGTTACTCGACGTTCGAGGCGGCTTCTTCGGCGGCGATGGTTTGTTGAGGTCATTCTGCGGTGGATATGCCTTGTGGGTACGAACGACGCCCGATGCGGCCTCCTGCGTTGGTTTTGCTGGCACAGTGGGTTTCTGCGACGTTGCTGGTTTTTGTGAGACGGGTTTCTGCGCCGGCTGTGGCGGGGGAACCCTTTGAGCTGGCGGAGCTGCTTCCACGCGACTCTGCTGCACAGCCTGCACAGTCTCCAGTATGGGCTGTTGCATTTTCTCCTTCTGTGGAGACAGAGACATGGGCCTTCTCTGCCTGTCCTCCGTCGATGGTGACCGGTCATACATTTGATATGTGATAATTTCCTTGGCCGATGAGGGACTCACCGTGTCATCCTGATAAGAGTAACTGTCCCGCGGGGGTAGCTTCTTGACGCGGACCAACCCTGACCCTGGACTCTTATCCCGGGGGGAACGCTTGGAAGGGGGAACAATCGGTGTTCTCAGGTCAGTCTTGATCTGCTCGAGCTGAAGTCTCGCCTGATCTCGCGAGACCTTCTGTTGCCTGGTGGCCTGCTTCTGTTTCGCTGGCACAGTGTGCTGTTTCTGCAGCGGGCGTGAAGGCCGCCCATTAGCCTGTTGCTGCTTCTCAACTTGGCGTCTGTGCAGCACGTACTGGATTTCATTCCCATTCACCTGGTTGCCATTAGCAACTGCAGTGGGATCACCAGTGGTTAAGGCCTCTTTGTCGTTGACCCGCTCGTTGGCCGTGGACTCATTCCCCTCAGATTCACTTCGTGAGAAGTTGTAAGGAAGGGGCTTCTCCACTGAAGGAGTCCTGTTGTAAACCTTCTCTTGTTCTCTCTCTACTATCTCAACCTCAACTTTTCTGACTTGAGTTTCAGCGTCCTCCAAGGCACCCGCTTCTTTCTGCGCCTGCTCAGCATGCAGCACAGGCGACATGACGTCATCAATGCTCGTTTCTTGCAAACCCGGCACCCTCGGGGGTTCCACCTGGACAAGAGGCTCCGACTGAGCCACCTCCAACCCGTCGACCCCCTCGGCTGCTGCCTCCTCCTCCTCCTCCTCCTGCTCCTCTCTCATCAACATCTCCTCCCTCACCTCTCTCATCAACTTCTCTTCGTCAATATGCAGAACGGTATCATACACCTTATCTCGAGCACTCTCAACTTCATCTTCAGCCAAAGCCTCAGCCTCATCCGCGGACATCTTGTCCAACTCATCGCCGGCTGAGTCGAGCTCATCACCGGTTGACCTGTCTAACTCATCGCCGGTGGAGCGGTCCAGCTCATCTCCACTCTGTTCCAGCTCGTCCGCAGACTCTTCGCGCAAGTGATAAGAGTCGTGCGAGACGTTGTCATAATCATTGTCATTTGCATTTTGAGCCTCACGCAGTTGAAGGGCGGCAAGCTGCTGCTGACTGGTATCGTAACTAAGCTTATAGTAAGTGTAATTGAACTCATCCTGCTGCTGGGCCTGCTGTGCACCTGGGTGGACGCCGCGCCGCTCGAGGCTGTCGCCGCCGTGGTTGAGCAGCTCCTCGGAGCCGGACGTCGTGCCGCCCGTGATGTGGCCCGCGAGGTCGCCCCGCTCTCGCCGCGGGGAGTTGATGGATCGGCTGCCTGACTGAGAGCTGTCGTCGTGCACCTGGAAAATACCGCGACAAGAGGACGTCAGAGGAGTCAAGGCACAGACCTAACACACACGGCAGTTCGAGTGCCTGGTTATAAAACTCCCAAATCCTAACAAACAGCATCAACAGGAAATGTGCAACCATTCCCTGAAACGATCGCTTCCTTCCAACATTCAGGTACATCAACCGACACAGACTTCGGAGCCGCTGCTGACCTCGGCCTGCTCGACGCGGTGCGGCACGCTGCCGTCCATCGTGTCCCGCGTCGTGTTCATGTCGAGCGTGTGGCTGCCACTCGACGCCGACGTGTTGTGCATGTAGTGCGCGTCACCACCGCCAGGGGAGCGAGCGTGCGCGTTCAGTGTCCCGGAAGTCGGCGTGCGCGGGGCATCCTGGGATCGCATCGTGGACGACACCGTGCGCATGCTTGTTGACCTGTGTTTCGAGGAAGAATAAATATCGCAAATTTATGAAAATGAAAGCAACGTCACATACGAAGTTTATCAAACCAGTTCTAACATTCCAATGCTGAAGACAGCACATCATTACTGGCTGACATGCAACATTCCTGGGAGCACCATTGCGCCCAGAAGGGTTCTAGCACCAAAACAAATCGTGTTTCTTCAAAACCAAAATGCACGATTTGAGACATTTCCATATCTCTGCCCTCGCCCTAAAAGACGGAGCACAACGACGGCACCGTGCGGCAGCATTCACGTCTCCAGACTCGGGTTTTTCATGCCTGTTGGTCGGGGGCAGCAGAAACGTGAACAAAAGCAATCAACATTCAAGACTGAGAAGTGAGCAGTGCGTTCTGATGGTCCTCGAACCCGAACAGAAGATTGATCAGGAAAGGCGGCACATTCAAAGCTTGCAAACCGAACACAGAAGTCAGGTTGGCACAAAGATGTCACACGCATCTTAGATTCTCACTCAAGAAAAGTTGTTCTGGGTGAAATCTACAGCAAGTCATCATTCTGGCCCTGCAGCTAAGATTCTATTTCCAACAAGCACATCTACGCAAAGCAGGCGTTGGCCTCGCACTGGTCTGGCAGCTACGTTTTGCGATTCAAAGAAGATTTTCTGTTTCTCAGTGCCTTATTTGTGTAAACGTGCAACAGGTCAGCAACACGAGTAATTTCTAACGTTTTGTTCGGTGGAAAAGCTTGATGCTCCTCAATTCTCATAAGCAGACGTGTGATCGACAACAAAGGTCAAAAAATCTCAAACAATTTCTTGACCCCAGCATAAACGGAAGAAAAAATTCTGGGTTGAGAATTTTTTCCCCAAAATGCGCCATTGCTTGTGTTGAACATCTTAATCGATTGTTTCAAGCAACAACACTTCGAATACCTTCTTTTCATAGCTTTACTATATCGGTCATTTGGGCTGGCGCGGCCGCCATGTTTGGACTTTTTGGCCCCAGAGGCTGCCCCAGGGTAAGTCGCGTAGCGCCTATTGAAATGCTGTTGCAAGCTGCCGAACAAGAGTCATCACACAAAGTTTACTTTCAAAACGTATGTACACAGTGGGTTTCAAAAACAAACCAAAGCAGGGGTTCATCCAGAGTCTAGCAGTTACTCACGCTTTAGGTGTACTTCACATTGATTTGCAACACAGAGGAATGTTTTACTTTCACCGACTGACAAGTTTCCGCCCTCAGACAAATGGTAAGTGAACAGATGCGAAACATGAAGCGTCTATTTCAGAGACGAAGGTTTGCAGGTGAAGATTTAAATCTGACAGAATTGGGGAGGAACATTTGATCTTGAAGCCAGAGTACCGATCGTTTTGCAGTTACCAGTGCGTTACTGTTTACGGGTGAAAAGATGGCCAAGGGAACCAGTTATTGACTCAGTGTTTATGAACAGTAAAAAATGCTTACTTTCTGCAAAGTCCACGTTTACAATTAGAGTTCACCACACAGACGAAGGAAGAGAAACCAAAAACAAAACAGGTTATTATTTCACCAACAGATGACTATCTACAGAGAGACAGTGCGGCAATGCGCGAGCCTTTTTTTCCCTCTTTCCTCTTTGTTCAATCTGCACCCCCAAAAATGCCACAACAAAACTGTTTTCTTTTGGAACAAGAGGAGGATTGGCGCGAGACACTGTCACACATAGATCTAATTTTTTCACTCCTATTTTCACGGGCTGTTAAAATTCTAAGATAGTCGTTGTCGTCTGAAAGCGATCAACAGCAAACGCCAATTTTCTTTCGTCGATTCGTGCAAGGTCCAACTTGTCTAACTTTGGACCGCGCACCCGTTAGCTTGATGCCCTTTTCACCAAACTTGATCATCACAATGCCAAGGAAGACCGGAAACTAAAATCTGATGACTGACAAACACCAATTCATATTGAATGAAGAACAAAATGAGAAGAAAGAGGTTGCAGAAGACTGAATGGTTTTTGCGCACCTTTCAAAAGGCGGTCGCTTGGTGAAGTTTTCTCGCACGTACTCCGTCAATTGCTTCTGCGTCCTGCCGCTGTACCTGCAGAGACAAACAAACACGCTGCTGCGTCACGGCAACGTTCGTTCCGAGTAGTTGCTGTTCGTGAATTTGTCACGACCTGGTGAAATACCATGAACAAGTTCCGTAACTCCTGTTTGCAAAACGAAACAGACACGTGCCGAGCCGGAAAAATGGCCCTCGTGAACTGAGCCGGCAGCTCTCACATGCATGCAAAAGTTGCTTCCACAAGGAAGGGGCGCAGGGGTGATTCCTGATCACGCAATATCCAGAGCGGGAGGTCATTCCCACTCTGATTTCAGACACGAAATTCACTTCTGGGAGGGGGCCCTCCTCACTCAAATGTTGTTGGGGGAGGGGTCCGAGGACGCACCGAAGCAGGTTTCGGAGCCCCGCCGGTGTCTGGGTGCCTGAAAACCACCGGGGGATTGGGGTGCGACTGTGAGTGAGGCGAACCAATTTTATGCAACCCCAGAGATTCTCGTCCTGACAGCCGTGGCGTGAGGCTAGTCCCGGGGAGACGGGCAAGCGGATACGTGTGCGGTACCTGAATGAAGATCCCCGGCTGACGACCCGCGTCCGGTTGCGGGGAAGTCGCTTCACCGAGTGGCACCTGCAGGTGAAAAGCTTGGGTCAAAACACCTTCAGACTTGTCGTGGCCAAATCAAGCGCGCCACTTAACAACTTCACGCAAGTCCATACAATCGCACACCTGAAGAAAGCGTGGTGCTCGATGCACTTCTTCCAGAAGTTCTTGCACTCGTTGCGCGTGTCAAAGTAGAATTCCACTGTATCCTTGTAGTAACCCTGCAACAAACAAGAGTGGGGTCAGTCAACCAGGAAACACGATCATCTTTACCTCTCAGAAAGTTTCAGGGGAAGCTGGACCGCACCGGTGACAAGTCTCAAATGTGTAGAACCTCAAGAGAGGATGAAAGCTGAAAGATGGGTGGCAGTGAACAGGAGCCTGTTCTTTTCCATTTTTTGTCAGCAAAATTTGTAGTTCAGGTGATCAGGGATAGTTTCGTCGCTTTTTCAGCGAAACACCAAAACATCGGGAAAATGATAGAATGGCGTTTCCGAACACACCCACACCACACACACACACGCAAGTCCACCAAAACACACACGCACAAGCGCGCGCACACACTCCAGACACATCCATGCAACTCGCACACTTCGCGCTCAACGTACTTCCGACAAAAATGCTTGAAAAATCTCAAGTGAAAATGGTCAAACAAAATTCCATGCTTCCTGACATCTTGACCAACACACGTCCTCAAGACAGCTTTCTGTCAGAGAGAACGACGGGACAAGCAAAATTTACAAACGCACACGTTCAGCGAATCTGAAGCATGCAGGGTGCACAAATCTGACAGTTTCAACACCAGTTCGTTCTCCAGACCAACAAGCAATGAAAATTACTCTCTACGTTGTTTCACTTCTGGACAGTTACAGTTCAATTCAGGATGAAAACAAAAGGCGCAAACGTACAGAAAAAGAAAAACCATGAGCAGAGACAATATCAAGTACAATGAAGACTCTGAGGTTCACAAACAATATCGGTGACAGGGGTGGGGGTTCAATGTCAAGAATTACTCGCACACGACATGTCGGCACCAACTTACTATTTCCATCTAGTGGCGAGTAGTGAGAAAGAGTGAGCAAAGAGAGATGAACAGTTGCGTTAGAGACTAAAACAGAGTAACCCCGAGAAACAACGCGAAAGTCGTCAGTAACTACGGTGGCGATTGATCGACAGTCACAACAAAGTGCAATCAGATGTGTTGAGTACAGCGACCAGGAGCCAACATCTTTTGCTGCTTCAACTAGTTCCAGCAAAATTTGCGTGCAGCACCTCAACAAGTGTTGCACGGTGTAAGTAGCTTCCAAATTCTTTGCTTGACATGGTCAGACTGTACACAACTGCAGGTGCTGACTTTGCAGTGCTCAACCGTGACGTTAGTACGACTCGTATGCGCAAGTTATTGTTGCATGTGGAGGACGATGAAAATTCACAGAAGCTCCTTGTACACCAGCAAATTTTTCATTTGGTGAGACCGCGTGAAAGAATGTCGGTGACACAAAGCGGGTCCAACTGGGAGCATCTTGAGTGAGAGCCACTGTCCATTTCTCCACCCACTGATCCGGGTATCTTCAGAGCGTTTGACTTCGCCACATTCGCCCACAACTCATTCACCAAAACGCTCTGGACATCTTTTTCAACAATCCAAAACTTATCGCATTTCCATTCCATAGCTTCCAAAATGATCCCATTTTCACTGGAGTTGAATGCTGCTGGCGACCTGAATCCGCAATCAGACAGTCCGTGGGTCTCAACTTCATTTCCTTGCCAACCACCATACCTTCTCTCTGAGACACCAGCACCAATCTTCAGCATAAGCCGCGGTCCAAAGGACACGAAGATGACGGTCAAGGCTTCGAACTTTTCACGCCGTTCGAGAAACTTACATATCCCTCTGGGTGCAGCTTGATCAGAAACTTCTTGCGCTTGAAGGAGAGTTTGCGGATCTTGGCCCAGGAGAAGGTGTTGATCTTGACGATGTTCTGGAAGACGAGTACGCCCATGTGCGCCACGGCCAGGTTCAGACTCACGCCCTCGTGGTCCTGCAACAACAAACCCGCTGCTTGAGGGTCCACACTGTGACCAGCACACAACGCACAACCGCAACGCCACAACTTCGTCTTTGCGCCTGCAGGTCTCCCCATGGATCAGTCGTTCGAACATCAATTGGGGGCCACTGAAGTTTTGGCGAAATGTCGGCAAAGGGGAACGCGAATTATTCTCCCACAACACCAAGAGCCAAAAGTATTATCAACAGAACTTGAACAACGCAAGCTGACAGTGAAACTCAAGCCAACCTTACGGTTCATACGTGGCCGGAGTAGATTTTGGAAGACACCGGTGCCTGGACACGTCTGTTCAAATGGGATTCGGTATTTCACCGCAATTCATCCAAAGTCAACAACTATGCAAAGGAAGGCTCGTTACCTTGGCGGTGTGGACCCTGATTCCATACAACTCGATCTTCCTCGCCGTGTCCAACAGGTTGAAATCAGCCTCTGCGGGAGACTGGCCTCTGCAAGTGTGATAAAGAATTCTTTTATCCCGTCAATGAATCAGATCACCCTGTCTGCAATTGTGTTGTGTCCAGCTCAGACCGAAGACACCTGGCCAGTCAGATTTCGGTGTCTGTCAAATGCCATAAAGCAACTACAAACGTCACTTTCTTTTGGTTGTTTGTTCGTTTGTGTGCGTGTGTGTATGTATGTATGTGTGTGTGTGTTTCAACAATCTCAAACAAATTCAATCTCCTTTGTCTTGATGTTCAGCCAACAAACTCGGCAGCTCACACAAATGACAGGAACGAAAGCGCCGAACAGACACACATACATGTGCTCCTTGTGGTGCTCCATGATTTTGTACTCGATGTCACGAGTTTGTTGTGGCAGCAGTTTCAATTGGGAGAGGTAGGAGGCGTCGTGGTATTCATCCTCTATGTAGTCCCCGATCTCAGCTGCAAAGCGAACATATCGCGTCCGGTCAACAAGCGACAGGTTTCACACGAGAATGCAGCGCACCCCGAACATCATAACATCTTTACAACTGCCCCTTTCCGAACCACAAAATCACTTCCACGAGCCGGCCTGCCAACAAACTTCAATGAGCTGTAACTTGTACAAATCAGACCCAGACCCTCACACACAGGAACACATCTGCGCTCTCACGCGGAGTGTGACGCTGCCAGGGAAATACTCACACTGAACGATGAAAGAGCAAAGTAGAACTGCAGTATGCTCTTGACACGGCATCTGCCCCGTCGCGATGTCGCGCCGAACTTGCAACGCGAACAAGTATCTGCAAAGTTCAATTCGCCGATGAAAAATGAGATCTCGTGTGGTGTGCGAGATTCCAACTCTCGAGACCGCAGCGAGTTACCTTGGCGAGACAGAACCCACGGTTCTCTGGGAAGCTTGTTTCGGTTCATCAACTCGGCATCCTAATTCGCAGAACATTTTAACTCGACTGTCGTGCACATCTGAGTTGACAGCGCAAGAAAAGCGGTAAGGTGACGCGCTGCTGCAGTTTACTGAGTGAGTACTGACCTGGTGTACTCCTCCTCGAGCAGTCCCGGGTCGGGTGTGTAGAACTTGACCTGGAAGCGGAACTGCAGGTCGTGGTGCGACACCTGTTTCAGCACCGGCTTCTCGTGGTCCAACCAGCACTGCAAGAACCGAATCACAGTCTATCATTCGCGAACTTATCCTCAATTCAAAAGATCTGTCCAAATCGTTCTTCTTTTGCGTGAACCAGCTTCCCAAAGCGTTGAACATTTGGACCCACAACATGGAAGCGACACGCTTCGCCTCATTGAATGAAATGTAGATCTACTCACGGTGTTGCCCTGCTCGTCGACGAACTCGATGTCGAAGTAATCGGCCTCGAGCAGCTGCAGTTTGCGCACCACCTCCTCGAACAGCAGGTACCCGTACGCCTTGTGCTGCAGAGAGAAACAATAGTCACGGTGAGTCCAGGTCCACAGGAACAGGACAACTCCCGGAAACAAAAGCTGTCAACACACATCAAGGTTTCTGTCAGGTCTGCAGGTTTGAGAGTAAACGACTTGTGTGGACCACCCCCACCCATTTAAATTTCAAGTTCTGGTCACCGTCGGTAAAGGGCAGAATGTTTATTCTGGTTCAATTTCGAGGTGGTTGCGCTTTGTTTGCACTGTCGCTTTTTTTGTGCTTATCTTTCCGCTGCGCTGTTTGCAGAAGCCATAACGGAGTGCTCGCCTCGCCCAATCGCTATCGACGACGGCGGCAGACTGGTTTTGTGCGCAGCGCACGTCAGCAGAACGAGGTGCTTACATGATGCATGGCTGATCGATGGGGCCAACAATGCGTTTACGATCCATCCAGCATCAAACGTTTCATTGCGGCCGCCGACCTACATTCATCTGCAGGAAGGCACCAAACGGACAGACCTTGAAGCTACAGTCGAGGCCCCCACCATATGATTGGAAACCTGTCCACTGGCTCGGCCTCGGGGAACCCTGTGCGACCCTGTTCCACGTCCTAAAACAATGACGTGTACGGCGCTGCAGCCCTGCACAAGCGACGCCACAAAGCGGCGGTCTCCCCGTGCAGGCCCGGTGTGGTTGTTACCTGCGATGGAGCAGGAGCTGTGGTTCCTGCAGCGCGACGGAGCGTGGCTCGAGCGTGCCGACACAGCGCCGGCTGCGTAGCGACACATCAATACGCGCAACTCAACGCAAATACGATGTTCCGCAGGGAAGGGTTCTTCAGCGCAACGCAGCTCTTCACGAGCCGCTTCACAATGTCACATCGCATCAAGGTAAGTGCCTTTCTCCGTCACCTGTCCGACGCAAACTGAGGTGACCCTTGGTGTTGCGCAGATCTGAGATCGGAACCCTTGGCTCAAAAACAAGGTGTGGGGTTGTCCTTGTTTGGCCATCCCGATGCGTTCTAGGGTCCGTCGCCCTTCGCACGCGTGAGTGTACACAAGTGTGCCCGCGTGTGTGTCCCTCAGTACGCGTAAACTTGGGTCACATAAATTGGCACATCTCGACACACTCTTGCCTGCTGTAGCTGCAGACATAGCACTGCTTTCTGAGATCAAACACTGCCAGCAGGAATTCAAGACACGGATCAAAGCAAAATTGAAAATGTCATGTGTGCAGGAAATGAGGGTGACTCGTTCGTTCATCAGCGGAATCATACGTTTGAACTTGTCTGAGCCTCATGGATACGACAGCGCTCCAGTTTTCTCCAGGGATTTCCTCGGCTGAACAAATGCAGGCCTGGGCAGGATGCGTCAATGTGTCAGACTGCTTTCAAATACCAACCAATTTTTCTACAGAAAACGAAAAGCTCAGCAATTGTCACATGTGCGCCAATGAGAATTGCGCCTCTGGAACCTTCCACCGCCAAGAGTCTCCCGGTGGGAAACGCAGAGGTTTGGACCGAACTGGGCACGCGGTGGCTCACTACATCAAGTTTTGAACGTGCGCAAGAGTTTAAACATGTGCAGAATCCTAATGACAAGTCCCCATTCAAATGTCTGCATAGGAAACCTTTCGTCCATGAAATGGAGTGCTTTCCTTGTGCGTTCAAATAACAGGATGACTTTTGAGTGACAATGGTTCTTCGGAGTTTGGCAGACAAGTTGGTTCAAGTACTTCACTTTCAAATGCTTTGAATGTTTTTCTTGTTGAAGTTTTCGCTCAGCGCAGGAAATGCAACAGCAGTCACTTGTTCCGCGAGTTGTTCTTCATCCCGTACGTTTTCAACACCAAAAACACGGAATTCAATGTCGGACTGTTCAATAATTGATCGCATATTGATCACCTCTGCAGCTGTCGTGATGCTCCTCCTGCAGAGCGCCGCTGGTGGTGAATGGCTCCTCCAATAATTCGATCCGACGCGAACAACACACCGCCAAATTTTGGTTCAGAAAACAAGCGACTGATTGATTGAAATGTTCTCGCCCTGAAAGCGGCTCTTCTTGTTTGTGCCCTCCATAAAAGGTGCTGATTTCCGGATCATTGCCTGCAAGAACCTTGTTTGACACACGTTGGTCATTGCTTCATTCCGCTGCGCTTTTTGTCTTGACACGGGAAGGGTGTTGGTCCGGCACCGCAAAAATCGAAAGCTTTCAACCACAGAAATGAGCAACGCACGGAAGCATGGCAGATTCCGAATCGGTGGTTCCTGGTGCGGCAACTGTATTTGCACGATCCAGGAGTAGGCGTGAGTTCGGCGTAAATGAATTTCCTTTCCGCTATTTACGTCTGTTTCAGTGAGAAGCAGGGAAAGCTGAAACATGCTTCTGCGAGCCGTCACCTGGGTGATGATGTCCACACTGCTGGTGCTGCGATACTGCCTCCGAAGTCGTCCCCGACTCACCACCATCATCGCCACACTCTTCCTGCTCAATTTCTACTTCATCCTGTTGCTGGTCAGATCCAAGTCGCGTGCAGCGCCCCCGTACAACAAGCTGCAGCCCGTCAAAGTTCCCCGAGGCCTCAGCCCCAAGAACCACCGAGGCTCCAACGCGCGCCACGGCTTCAACCTCCCGCAACAATCACATAACCTGAACGCGGACCGCATGATGCTGGGAGAGGACTTCACACATTTCAATCTCAATGACGACACTGCTCAATCCGCGCTTGAAAAGCTGTCCTATCACAAGTTTTCTGACAAATGTGAAATCTTACAGCCTCAAGGATATTCGAGTTTTGACTCAAATGTCCAAACACCCTTCAGAATTTATATCTATGATCTCCCAGCTGCCTTGAACACCCATCTCACTCAGTGCGTGACCAAGTACAAAAGTGCGAGTTGCTTCAGAGGAGATTACTGCGGCTTTGGCCCTGTGACCGGGGGAGAGACTGGAATTACGGTGCACGGCACCTGGCAGTTCAACTTGGAAGTCCTGCTCCACCACGTGTTGCTGCACAGTCCTTACAGAACCCATGACGCATCCAAAGCCTCTGTGTTTTACGTGCCTTACTACGCTGCCCACGCCTGTTACTGTTACTCCAGCGAGAAGACAGCACTTGAAGACAACATCAGGGAACTGCAGGACTTCCTGTTGGACTCACCCTTCCACAGGGCAGGAAAACCTCACCTCACCACTATCGGGAAAATAGAGCGGGAGCACTACCATTCCTCCTGCCCGCTGCTTGTTTCTCTCAACACGTCCTTGTTCAGAATCATCGGAATAGAGGAAGAAGTGGGCGTCGGGGTCCGCCGAGCTGTCAGTAATTACAAGAAGCCTCTTATTGTCGCTCCCTATCCTTCTTACGGCCATTTGGACAACACAATAAATCCCGATCAAAACTTCTACCAAAACAGCATTGCAAACAGAGACAGAACGGTTTATCTCTTTTTGGCCTCTGGTCAAAGGAGATCCAACAAATTCAGAGCCGCTGTGTTTGATAACATCCTGTCCAGACCGAACGCATACAGGACCAGACTCAGCTACACGGAATTTCTCTTCAAGCAAGCAGCAAAGGACCCGAACTTCAACTCGTACATCGAGCAGCAACAGGGCATGATCGAGACGGCGTGGCTCATCACAACAGAGTGCCAAGGGGACCACCACAGATACACCCTCGATTGGATGCAGAGGTCCATCTTCTGCTTACAGCCTCCAGGAGATTCTCCGACCCGAAAATCATTTTACGACGCCATAATCAGCGGGTGTATTCCGGTTCTTTTCAGTCAAAAATATCCGGTGAAGTACCCTTTCCAGCGCTTGTTTGACTACCGGAAGTTCACAGTGCGAGTTCCGGAGGAAGTGGTCACGCGCCACAACATGCCCATAGCCACCTACTTGGGCAGAGTGTCTCCGAGCAAGATAAAGGACATACAGGTTGCTCTGGCGACTGTGGCCCAGTATCTCCAGTACAGCTACCCAGTCATCAACGGACAGCCTCACACAGATGCCACGAAGTATCTCCTGGATGAGGTTTGGTACGTTCTGGACAACAACGGCTGGTAGTGTAGACTCGTCGCTTCCTTCACAGTCTGATACACTGAGCCTTCGAACGAAGCGAAGACCTTGCGTGTTGATCATTCGGTGAACCAGTTGCCTCGTCTTTCATAATTTTTGGACAGGGACACACAGTCAATGGCTGTGGCAGGGACAGGCAGGTAGAAGTCTGTCCGTTTGAAAGAAACCCGGGACAAGAAGGAACACATTCGCCGATTCCACTGTCTCAGGAGAATTTTCTTCCTTGTAAAGTTGTCAATAAAATGATCATATTCCACAGTCACACAACACGTGGAGCTTGTTTCTTCTGAACCCAAGACCACACCGCACTTTGGGTGAAAGGAACATCCAAAATGACCCAGCGGACTCACAATCGAACGCGCCCCCAGCCCCATCGGACCCAATAGAAAGTGATCAGCTCCCTTTCCTCGCGGGAGACAATTAGGTTCAAGCTGTCTGCATCTGCGCTGTAAATTAACTCCTTGTCTGTGGTGCAGAGCGCTCGAATGGGCCACTTACCGCTGGCCCGTGGCTCGTAAGACCTGGTAATGGGCACAAAACGTCTCGTGCTCACCACAAACCAGCGGGGTCGTTTCGACAATCGCTCTGGCGCCTGACTGAACATCAAACATTTTTGGCTGAAGAATGAAGAAACATGTCGAGCGTCGATATGCGATGAAGAGAGACACTAAAGACAGCATTCTGGCGCAAGTACATCACAGTCCGATTTCAGCTTTTCTCAACTTTGGCAGCAACGGAATCGCACAATCACACTTCCAGCGTGTGTGCGTGTGTGTGTGTGTGTGTGTGTGTGTGTGTGCGTGTAAGAGTATGTGTGCGCCCGTATTTTTTGTTTGCGCACGCGTGACATTTCTTCCGAAAGTTTCGAAAGGTCTTCAACTGCAATAGCTTCAGCCAACAAGTGTTCAACGCGTCTCACAAAAGGATAATTTTCATCGTCAGGTGATGTTACCACGTCGCCACAAAAGCTCCACAGCAGCCCGCTTGTCGCTTCCCGTTTCCGACATACGAGTAGCTGCTTGGAATCAACGGAATGTTGTGATTCTCGGTCAATTGGAGACGTTGGTTCATCCAGGATTTGGAAAAGAGTCAGGCAATGCCATTGATTTGACAACGAGGGATTTGAAGAAACCTTCCAGGCCTGTCAGTCTCAGATTTTTGCGCTTTTTCGCTCAATTTCGAGGGCACCAAGATCACTTGCATGAATGCTCCATGATTTCAAAGTTGACTCAGTTCATCCAGGCCTGGGGACACATTTGTGTGTGCGTGTGTTTGTGTGTGTGTGTGTGTGTGTCTGTCTGTCTGTCTGCGTGCTTGTGCGCGTGTGGTGGTGATCGTCCACCTAAACTCCACGATTCCGCCAGATGTCAGCAATTGCCACACGAGGCTTCTGCACCATGTAGAGCTATCCACAATCACACGTCGTCTGCTACTTGAACTTTCGTACACAGAAGTGAACTGACAAAACACCTTGCCAAACCGGCAGAGAGCGAGTTTTTGTCTTGGCGAACAGAAACTCACTTGAGCGTGGATTGCGAGCAGATTTCCGCATCATCAGATCGCACTTTGCACGAGAATGAGACAGACGTAGCTTCCAAGGAGGAGACCGACCTTGGTCTCGACCAGTGTGTCCTCCAACCTTTGGAGCCTCAACTTGGGGCAGGGGGTGCAATATTTTCCAGATTGAAGGGGGCAATGTCACCTTTGAACTTGTGAATGACACCAAAGAATACAACAAAATAGGGGGCTTTCAAGCCACTTTCGAGGGTTGAGAAGAAGCCAACCAACGACACAAAAATTGCCCGTAACTTCTCAAAACCGGAGTTCAAGCTTTTCAAATGCTCGTTTCTGACAGACCCTTGGCTTTCTTCACTTCGGACCCTTCACACGGGCAGGCTGACCTGTCGGCCCAAAGCTCAGCCTGAAGGTCCTGGTGTTTGGATGAAGAAAGTGACAACAGCCTCCAATGTATCTCTCGTTTTTCGGGCGGGGGGCAATGGATGCACAAAGCTCAAATTATTTCTCTCCTCCTGAACTATCCAGAGACCCATCAGTGATACGTTACGTGTGGGTAAAGGGACAGTGTGTGCAGATTGCAAACACAACGACTCACTTGCTGAACAAAAGCAACTTGACAGCTTTCCATACACGAAAGTGAATGTCCTTCCTGCTGGTCAACCTGTCATCGACTGGTTTGCAGAAACTTAGAAACAGGTCACTCAGCAATACGCACACTTGTTTGAAGTATGACCAAACAAATCCGACCTGAGTTGTGCACAACACAGAATCCGTGTGAATTGTACAGTGCCACCAGATTCTCGCACTGAGTAGATCCACGACTGATAATAGAAAGTTATTGATTCACGATGAGAAAAACTGTCCCTGTGGACGACGGATGGGGGGATGCAGCATGTAACGTAAAGCGTCCTATCAGATGCTCGTGCGGCGCCGCGGCAGTGGGAACTGGTCTCCGAAGTGCTCCGGAGCCGTGAGCTGTAAGCCTCTTGCAGAATTGGGGCAGCGGGAGGCGACAGGGTCGCGGCTGCAGGGTCGGGCAGGACACCAGGGCCAGCGCCTGCGATGACACGAGATGATTTGTGGCTTCTTGTTTTACATACAGTCTCCCAGGACTGCCCTTTTCTGGAAAGGCGATGCTTATGACAATTCCATTCATGAGACTGTTGTGCATCTCTTGCGTACAAATTGCCCACAATCTGCAACTCTGTTTCTTGGTCCCAGCTTCAATGCGAGGATGAATTCTCTCTCTGGTCCATAAGTGTCTCTTCTGTTCCCATCATTGCAGAGAATATCGTGAACAAACCGGAGTCTTTCAGCAGCTCCTGCTGGAGCGCAGGAAGACTGGATATTAAACACGACAACTGTTTGGTATTGGTGCCAGCATGTCTTGTCCTCGGTAATTAATCGTAAAGAGATGACAAATGCAACTGAGCAGAAAAAAAGAACGGTTATTCTCGTCTTCATTGATTTTGGCATCCGATTCTGCAGTCCCTATCTACATATTTTGGTATGGAGGCCTCGTGCCACAGTTCTGTGCGCATGCATCCGTATTGACTCAAGGCAGCCTTGACTGCATACACAGATCTTGTACTTTTGTCATTGCTCAGTGAAGCCAGAATCAAGCCGAGTCATGGCAACACCTGCAAACACGTGCAGTACAGTGGCATCACAAATACCACATCCAGAATTCCAACTGAAGGAAAACGCACGTGCGGTCGCTTCTTGCAACACAATGGAGGCCCCACAGAAATCAAGTCACAGAGCCACACTGTGTTGCCCAGGTTAGGCTGCAGTGCCCCATGATGTCTCAACAACATGCAGGGCCACGCACCCAACTTTCTACAATTGCAATCACCTTGCAGACCCACAGCGTTGTTTACCCACCATACACTTCACGTTGGGCCTCAAATCAAATGAGCATCTCCAGTACTATTGATTCGTGCGCATTTCTCGGTCCGGAGTCGGGAGTGAAGACTGCGCGGGGGCGAGATGTGGGACCGTGGGGAGCCGCCCATACATCTCAAGTGCTCAATTCCCCCGACCCACCCCGAGCAGGACTGCCATCTCTCACATTTGTACGCTTCAACACACTGCAGTCACACTGCAGTCAACGCTTTTCTTGTCTTGTCAGCAGTGCAACACAACGAAAAGTGCAAAGCCCCACGCTCACAGTCGACGGATCGAGACATTTTCAAGTCAGTATCTGAACGAGAACCAGCAAAACGTTTGCTCAAGTACATACCGCACAACCTTGAATGAACGCACGGTTGACACTGCAAAGTAAGAGGTGGTTGTGTTTGGGTATGACTGGTCTTTCTTCGTGTGCTGTCAGGCGGTCGGCTTCTGCATGGAAAATACGAATCCACTCAATCATTAAACTGACACCCAAACCTCCTCCTCGAGAGACGGGACCAGAATTATAGTGTGCAATTTCTGCGAGAAGTCAATTTTGAGAAAAGGAGAATCTGTCCAATGCGCTTTTTGCAAGCGTGCATTTCCATAATGCGACGTGAAAGACGAGGCGACGAGGTTATCCGGACCCATTTGCTGGGTTCCCAAAGGACCCCACAATCCAATCACAGGACGACTTAAAAGGCTCCGCGCTTCGCAAAAATCTATTTTGCACTTCACGTAAAGGCCTCACAGCAAACAAAACACATAAAGGCCCCCACAGCAAACAAAACAATTGCTCAATCTCTGTTCGTAGAGTAACAGAACCCTCACTCCCAGTCTTGCAGCACTCGTATGTCATCAAGACAGAAAGAAGCTTTCCTATCAAAGCGCCGCGATATTTCAACAGCTTCCACAAAAAGCTCCAGCCAATTCCTTTCTCAGCAGAAACCCAGAGAAAATCTCGTAGACAGTGTTTCCATCCAAGAAGCTTAATTCAGAGAGAAAGCAGCACAAATGAAAATCTCGACATATTGCGGGTTTCTTCCCACTCGTGGGGCCTCTTCAGCTGTGGATGTTTCTTTGCTCACTTTGCCGCCCAGCCTCACGTCAGCTGTCCCCAACCAAAGCAACGTCTGCGGTAAGGTCCGTTGGGGCAACGTTGGCGTCCTCAGCCTTCAGACACCAAGCCTCAGGGTTGCCATCGAGATTTCAGACAGTTCACGTCGAGCGACTTTCATGTGACAAGCTCTGGGCGCAGGAGACACTTCTGAAAAGGTTTGCCACGTCAAAAGAGAACGAAATGTCACAATCGTTCCTTTTTGGCGGACTCCAGCTTCATGAGCAACAACGGACTGTGCGATGACTTCAGGAAACCCTGTCGAGTACGCGAACAGAAGAATCTAATTAGAAGCACTCGCATGATCTCAGAAGGAGCATGTTCACAAAACAGTTAGATGAGAAAATTCTGAAGACAATGATGAGCATCATCACCGACGGATGAAACAAAGATGTCAGACGCGCCTTGTTTCAGATGCGTCCGCTTTCGGGGTGACATTGAAAGAGCCATAGTCAAGATTCCCGATACAGATACACAATCTGTGACGATCACCTGTTCGCGATCCGAACTGTTTGGACCTCAAGCAGCTCCAACCCAAGTGAGTCCACCAGGGGAAAATGGAACCAGGATCCCTCCTTTCAAGACACTGCAGTCTTCTCGCCGTCTGAAGTCAATTTTGAGTCCGTGTATGAATTTCCCGCCTTTCCTGATGAGTCGTGGTCGTTCAGCAGTCCTCACCGGAAGGATCCGCACCGTGGACACGGAAAGCGGATTTCTCCCGGGGCCGAGCCCGGAGCCCAGTGGAGCGAGCACGGAGGCTTTCCGCCCGCCTCGCCTCGTTATGTGAGCCCATCCATTGCGATCATCTAATCAAGCGTGAGTTTCCATATCAGCGCACAGAGCTCGTGTCCCGTGCAGACAGGGACAGGAGAGAGTCTTGGCAGCAAGAACGAGGGGCTGTCACTGAAGGAGAGAGTTTGTCGACTTTCGACACGACGGAGAAAAGTTGCTTCGAAAGATGACAGCTCGCGTACGTACGTACCTCGTTACACACGACAAGGATCAGTGGAAAACAAAGATAATTATCAACGCAGCGAATGAGCCTGCCTCAAAGCAAATTTGACGTCTAACTGAGTTCGGGGCGTACGTCTGTGCTCTCCCAGCCGAGCAGCGTGAAACAAATCGCATTTTCCTTCCTGCCGCAATGAATGCAGCATCCACAATCAATTCCTTCGGAAATATTTCACCGGTGTCTGTCCCTGTTGGAATTCAAACAATTTAGAGCGCAACACACTCCTATTTGCATTTCTGCATCACTTCACTTTTTTCATGTGAACGAAACAGCGAGTTTCATTAAAATCGGAGCCATTAAGCAAATTGGATTCGTAAACTCCTGCTTCATGTTTTCAATCGCATAACTTTCAAACAGTACAAGGCAGCTTGGAACAGCTTCACCAGCTGAGTGACCAAGAAGTCAAATATCCTGAATGGTCACGAAGGGCATTCTTGCGCAGTTAATTTGAGATCTTGCAACTGTTGCTCAAATGCAAAACCTGCTGCTCACGAGTCCGTCCTGGTAAATTCCCGCTGCGCTTCAGCGTGCTGTGCGGAATTGAGGAAAGCTTCGGTGGCATGAATGAATAAACGACTCCATATCTGGCGATGTCGGTGTTTGTTCTCAACTCTCTCGACGTTTCTGCAGTTTTTCAATGTCCACACACCCACTGACATCAGCTCCCAGAAATAAAAAATTTACGAGGCCGCCTTCGCCTTGAAAAACAATTTCGCGCTGTCAGAGAAACATTATTCGCCCAGCTCTGGTCGTTTTCCAACAGGGACCAACAAGAAATGGACAACAGTCCCTGCACGGCCCTCGACAGATGTTGAATGTCCCGTCAACCCAGCCTCTTGCTACAGCTGCCACAGTGAGCCACGAGAGCTCACTCAACCGTCACAGCCTCCAGTCAAGTGTCGTTGCCAGAACGGCCAAAAACAAGTGTGGCAAACATGCGCGCCCAGACCTCCAAGCATGTCCTTATCCATCTGTCCGTGTGCTTGCAGGGGCAGACTTTAGTCCGCTACTCAAACACACACGCACCACATGAACTCGCCCTGATTGAATTGACTCGATCACAGTAATTATGGCACAAAGAGAACGTGACAAGAGAACAGCTTGGTGCACGTGCGCGACGAACTCCTCGCGATGTTAGCGGGTCGGGACGACGTCCAAATACGTACGAGGGACATTCATAAGAATCCGTTTATGCCTCGTATCTTCGCATCACTTCTTCCACACAAACAACCACAAATTCCTTTCCAAAAATTGCTTTGCCATAGAATCCCCAAAATCACAAGGCCCTTTCAGCGAATTTATTATTTGGATGCAAGAATCAATCCTACAGTGACTTCACGTGAAAGCAGCCATTCGGAAGACGCTGCTGCAAGGAAACTTGAAATTTTATGTTGTTTACAGATCCACCAAAATTCCTGTCAGAACCGACCCCAACTGAGGACGATCGGCAGAACTGCCCTTCACATTGGCTTGCACAAGTCTGCGAGCAGACAAACTCTTCGCAGAGAGAAATGAAATCTCTGACAGAATTGGTTACATTGCTGCTGCATACCTCCAAATTACTCGCGTTGGGAACCAATCCCAGGGCTTCCAAACAATTCGCTTGTGGGGAGGCGACGAAATTAGCAGAACGAAGCTGAATCAACAGGGAAGGAAAAGGGAACAACACTTCAGCGCGGGCAAATCAATGCACCGCGAGTTCCGAGGCCTCTTCCCAACATGTCGTCCTTCCGCGGGGCTATTCCTGTCGGAGGCTGAAGATAGACCGGCGCTATGTCTCCCAAAGCGTTTTTCGTGCTCTTTTCAGGAAGATGACGAATGTGCACACACACCGCTTTCGAGCAGCTACAAGTACATTCAAGGCAAATCGTTGCCAAAGTGCGGGACGTGGAAGTGTTTTTTCCTTATATCAGGGACTGTCACGCCCATTGATCGAAGAGTGCACTGTGTGGCGCAGAAAGAACAGATTGTTGCAGATGTTGCCGTGTGTTGAAGGCCCTCTGGTGGCAACTCAGGTTGATATTCACCTGTGGGCGTCACACGGAGTTGCACCTCTTCACCGGTTGAGGCCCTGGTCCCACACAGAGGAACAACTCTCCTCGTACCACTGCCTCGCCTGGACATTCAGTCTTCCGAACTGACATTGAATTCTCGACGAGATCGGCAGTACAGCACGAGAGAACACACACAGAGCTGCTCAAGAGTTCTCTTATTTCACGGCCGCCGTACATGGATCTGACGCAGGTGCGGCACAAAGATTTCGCGGACCCCAGGGTCCCTGGGCGGCGATACACCATCCGCCGTGCGTGTATCATGCCGCCAAATAGTTCCTGCGAGAATCCTTCCTGTCATATTCACGTCGTAAATAGTAAGCTAGTTTCAGCGGTCAATGCCGCTGCCACATCAAATTTCAGACAGCTGCTGCCGAGTGGCATTGACTTTTCACTCTGCTCTGGTATCCTTGGACAACGATTGCTCAGAACGAGTCTTCAGTACTTCGTAAACACAACGTCGGTGACTTGCCAATGTGCGCGACATCTGAATCCAACCACACCCCATTGGTGGATTTCAATCAATTGACTTCGCAGAATTACTGTGGCCAGGTTGAAAACTCGCACCTTCTGAAACGCTGGGCAAGGCTTGACAGTGACTGTCACCTCTGCCCCAATACCGCCGCTGTTTGCAGTGGGATTGCGGGATAAAAAGATCTCAGTCATCCACTATGGGACAGGCCCCTACTGCAGGACTCGATCATCCATCAGAGCAGCTGCATCCCAATTTAAATATGAGAGATTTCCCGCAAAGCACCAAACAAACATCACCAATGCCAGACGAAGTGAGCTCCAAACGGAGACTCGAGATAAAACGCCGATCAATACTGGACCTGGGCGGAGGGCGACTTCTGTCCACTGCTATTATCCAAATCAACCCTCATCAGGGATCAAACCTTGAAAGCGATTCGGCGGTCGTCTCAAAAGTGACAGTGTCCATACTCGAGGCAGGACGTGGATTCGAAACACTGCGTGAATTTCTCTTCAACGACAAGAATCGAGTGCAGTTCATCTGGGAAGCCCAGCTCCAGAAGGAAACCCTGCTGATCTAATCGACCGATGGTCCTTCATTTTCACCAACGACGTGTCATTACCACCTCCACTTCGTAAAGACTGGTTGGGTGGACACTACCGAGACCCCGTCTTGCGACCCTTCTTGATGACCAAACCTACACGACGGCAGAACTGCGTGGCTGACGAGGCGAGCGCCCCGACGCCCTGCAGCCCAGCTCTGACCAAGGCCTCACAGAGCGGGAGAGGGACGGAGGTAATGCAGTGATATGGTAATCGGAGCGAGGCGCTGTCGCTCCCGACTTTGATGGGAGGAAATTGCGTGTAAAAGACCCGAGCGCGCAGCCGCTGCTTCACTGCCTCAACCCGCTGTGAAAGCGGTCACGGCTCCGATCGCCTTTGTGCACCAGACGCAGGATCCACATGGACTGCAGGGAAGTTCCGCTCCTTTTGTTCATGTAAACCAGGCTCGAATGTCAGTCTCACTGCTCGTCCTCGACGTGCAGTGAGCGCAATCCACAACTCACATCACCCTCACGGTTTCCGAGACGAACTGAGCTCTCTGGTCACAGACAATGCTGCTTTCACCAGTTTTCTCATCAGTTCGAGTACGGTTCGTGCAGCAGGTGGGTGATGTGAGCAGAAGCTATTGTACTGAAACTGATAACAGCAAGACGTGATCCCGACCCTGTTCATCCGCTCCTGTCCCAGCTTCTACCAACCCAGCACAAAGAACTTTTCAACGTCTTCCCCGAGGACCCTCGAATGCTCCAAGCAACATCCCCGAAATTACGCTTTCCAGCTGAACTCTCCCAAAGCGGTGGAATGACATCGACCTACATGACCATTGAATGGCGAGAAGTTGGACAACAGAAGTTCACTGCAGAACTGCTTCCTTTCAGCCCCACTGCCTGAAGTCGCCACACGCACAGGACCCACCAAACTACTGGTTCTTCGGCCCTCGACCCTGTTTTGTCAATGAGACTTTCGCAGCGTCCACAAAGTTGCTCATTACGTCCTGCAGAAGAGCCTCAAATGGGTGTGGATTTTTTTTTCAAACTAGGTTTTCTGCAGAGAAGCACAAAACCTTTTGTTCCCGGGGACTTCTGCGAGTTGTAATCCCGGTACATAAGACGCCTTTGTCACTCTAAAAATGAGAATCTTTGGTTCGAAGTTCATCTTGTTTCAACTGGACCTTGGAACCAAACAAAAGAGACAAACGTTCGGGGCTCTCCAGCGGATCCAGAGAAGCCCAAGAGCCTGACCCCACAGGACCCCAAAACAACTCATTTGTCCCTTTACTTTGCGCTGTAGACGCAGTTTACAACTTCAGACCTCACACAGTTGAGAGTTTGGATCCCACTCGAAGATTGGGCCACCACTGACCTCAACCTTGCGTTCGCTAGAGGAACCCATTTCAGAGGCAGCTGTGGAAGAAGGTTCCATCGCATGAATTTCTAATTTCTGAACAAATCCAGTTTTGGTCACTGAGCAGGCACTGCAATTTTAATTGTGTGTGTGTGTGTGTTGTGTGTGGTGCGTGTGCAGCAGTGAGTACACAGATGGACAGACACACGTTCGCTGAGCTCCAACAAAGGCACACTGGGTGTGTCCCCACTCACCACTTCCTAATTCCAAAAGCCCATGCACTCAAAATCGCAAAACACAAACACCACACAAGTGATTTCACCAACGCAAACCTTCAGCTGGTCATTTGCGTGCTTCAGCGCAGTCATCGTTCTTTCAGTGCAGAACGGTTGCCAACAAGGAAGAGATTGCATCTGCTTCATCCCGGACCCACAAAATGGTCCGAAATGCGAGCAGCCCGACACCAGCTGGACTCGTGGCAGTCACGCAGAATTGTACACAACCAAAGTCTGTCAGCAACACCAAAAACCCTGCATTGCAAGTCACTGATAGAGTTCAGCAATTCGACCGAACCCAACTGCAGTGAATGAGAGTGGACCACTCTGGCTGTACGTTACAATCGGCTGTTGATGTAAATGTGCGCAATTGCCGACGCCCGTGAGACGACATGGCGTAACTGGGTTTGATGGAGGACCACTCTGCGAATGTAATGGTCTCGACAAACCGAACCGCGCCAGCTCTACGCTGTGGATCTCGGTTGAGTGCGTGTGTGGTGGTGGTGGTGGTGGGGGGGGTGTCCTGTGTGCTGCCTGAACATACGCTGCACAGACACACACGCACACATGCACGGTGTTCACAGATGTCAAATTCATGCTTTGCTACCCGCACCGAAACGCTGTTTCAAACGAAACGTTACTTGTCAGCTGTTCTCACGAACATCAGTGCTTTCTTAACCAAGCCACAGAGATTTAATTAAGAAAATAACAATTTCATTTCAGGGCTGAACCACCCACAAGCAAGGCACTGCCTTGCAGCAAAACTGGAGTCTACTCAGCCTGAGGGAATTCTCCTTGTTCTCCACCTGGAACACAATCCCTGAATCATGAAGATTTTCCACTTCTTGCAACATTTATGGCTTTTTCTTGAAATTTTAGTTTTGTAACGGGAGCTGTTTTGTGCAATTTACTGAGATTATTTTCGACAAATCTCGCATCAAGAACATTAGCAACACGGGATTCGCTTGCACGCTCCCTCTTCGTTGCCGAGTGCTGCACTGCAGCTCCTCAAGCCAACTTCACTTCTGGGCAGAAAATTGACAACTGGAAACAGTTTGAACTGCAGCGTGTCCCACTTGTCCCACCCACTTCCTCAAAAAGCCTTCATTGATCGCTGTGTAATTTTAATGCGTTTGAACTGCAGCTTGGAACCTCCTCAGACTGAAGAGGGATTACACGAAGACACATCTGGGCTGTTTGCACCCATTGAGCACTGAGCCGCCCATCGAGCTGCTAATCTCAGTCTAAACACGAGCAATCTCTCGAAATCTGCATCTGAATGTCACTGCTCTGGATGTGCAGATCGATTCCGTGCCGAACCATGCTAATTCCTCGGATTGATGCTGGCAGATCGAGGCCAGGGACGGAGGGACCAAGACTCCGCGTCACCTGGGAAAACGGAACACCAGTGGAGTCTCGGGTTTGTGACCAACATCACGGCACTAAACTCAGCAAGTACAGGTTCTTGTGGGCAGCCGTTCCAACATGAATGAATCCGCTGCTGATTTCCGCACATGAAGTCTGCGGGCTTCAGAGGAGAACTGTTGTGGAACAACAGACAATTCTGCGCCAGGCACGCGGCTTCGTTATCTTTGCAGTTGCAACAACAAAAGCTTTGCTTTCTCGTCAAACGATGTGAGCAACATTCACAACTGAAGAACTGTTGCAACCGGGACTGCACGAAAACTCGCATGATTGAGCTCTTGGGCAAACTCCCCAGCACGGCACCTCGCTGGAACTCGGCTCACTAACTGGCGGACGGCGACAGCGCCAATCCAGTGATGGGTAGATTCACCCGAGTAAAGAGACTGCAAGTATTCCTGCAGACCAGATTCCACCTGGCATCCACAACCATGCTCACTCCGCCCGATTCAACTTTTACATCTATTCTGCTGCCTGCGCACCAGAGCCTTCGGGGGGAGACCAATTCCTCTCAACCCGCACTCTCTGGTTCCTTCATGTTTGCTCATCCTCACTAAATTGCGCAAAAAGAAAAAAACGACGTGAAACCTGTCAAAACAAAGAGTGGTTGTTTGATTTTTACGAGTTTCTGCTGTGGTAATCAGAGTGGCGAGTGAGGAACGCCGATTTCCGGTTGGGCGCCGATGTCTGATTGCGGAGCCGGAACGTGATTATCTTGTCCTGGCCGAGGCCGAGGCCCAGGGATGTTGTGAGCACAATTTCCGGTGCTAAACTTGTCTGTCCAGGCAGCCTCATTTCCACGCTTCGCCACCTCATCAGGCCCTTACAAATTACGCTTTGAAACATTTGCAACGTGGATGTGTTCGTACCGTTGCAATGAACACGCAGTGAAGTTTCGCAGACAAAAGGGGAGACCAAAGACGGTGGGCTCAGCTGACCACAGGGAGGTTCTACCAATGACCGATCATCGCGGTTGGCTGACCATGGACTGTTCACCTTTCAGAAATTTTGTGTCATCTGGATCGCCACAGCAGGGGGTGCTGTGCGTGCCTGCCAGTGTGGGTGGAATTGTTGAAGTTTGTGTTCTGAAGCTGGACTCTGTTTACGCCTGCGCCCGTTTTCTTCACCACTCACCGTCGTCACGCTTCGGCGCTGCGCTGTGTGCGAGTACGAGTGCACAATTGGTGGGCAACAATTTCCCGTTGCGTGAAATCCTTGGTCTGGTCTCCGCAAGATACGAACCGCGAGCCTCAACCTCAGAAAGAACTTCGTTGGTCGTTTGCCCCCTGCCTGTGTTGCTGCCGGACACAATAAGCACGCCAGACCGCTGAGGCTGGTCGCACGAAAACTGAATTTGACATCGCCTCTCTGCCATCGACAATATGAGAAGCGGGTCAAGCAATGCAGAGACTGATTTGCTTCTCTTTCAACGAAGAAGGGAGCGAGCGTCTCAGGAGATCCCACCCAGCATGAGAATCATCAAATCAAACTCGATATGCTCTCCGGAAACTTTACATAAGGCCCCGTCTGTGCCATTCTCTTTGTTCTTTACGTTAGATTCCTCTTCAATATAACACAAGGATTTGTTCTTGAACGCCACAACCATTGTTCTCGAGACCCATTACTATTTTGTAATGAATGCTTGTTGAAGACTGACAAAAGTTAATGAGGCATCAAC
>JAAUXT010006524.1_pt1 | contig 55728 bp, 58 predicted proteins | sample 7278171 | NCBI WGS metagenome assembly JAAUXT01 (sample SAMN14350112, study PRJNA611818) | marine sediment metagenome | isolation source: surface marine sediment (1.8m) | place: French Polynesia: Moorea | collected 2018-08
GGGCTGGTAGGGTGGGAGGTTACATTCCAAAGTGTGGACAGACGCACACATGAATGCTAAGGGTTTTTAAGCCAACAGCGGGACCTAGATGGCTGGCTACGCGACCATCAAAAATCACTGAAAGTGCGCCACATACCACGTTTTTGGCGCAAGGACCCACGAAGGTCAGAATCAAGACAGGACAAGCTCAGGCTCCACGTTCCAACCAATAATGTGGGTCAAGCACCTTGCTTCATGTCACTCTCCAAGTCTGCAGAACACAGATGTTCGAGCTTGTTCTGCCATCGTACGCTGTACGATTCTTGTTCTTGGATTTTCGAACCTCTGGAACCACCACAAGACCCTTGGACGGTTACCACGGAACAAGGCCCACGTTGAAGATGGAGACCTCAGTGCAAGGAAAATGCTCACACTTTTTCATTTGGGTGTGAAACTTTCGCAAAAAAAAATTTGCAGAAATTGGCGAAAGATGCTTTGCTGAAGAGAACTGCGGGCCAGCGGCAGCAGTGGAGCTTTGGACCTTGAGTCGTCGGGTCCTGTCTTTGTCCCACTGAGTTTGGTTTCCTGGCAGACAAGTTAAAAATTGGTTGCTCCTTTTCGAGCTCGGAAATAGGGTTTTGAATTCTGCTCGTGGAAAGCTGGAGACGTGAAAGAGAAACGGACCGAACGCTCGTTGATGTCTCTTGGTCACAAGAACTTCTCTTTTTCAAGGAGCGTACAAAAACAAGCGAGCAGCTACTTCAGCACATCCTGAGCAAACAGTACACGGCTGGGCAGTTAGAGCTGCAGAACTCAGGTACACGAACATGTTTACTGGCTGTTTATTTCCTGGATTCCAGAGGATAAACTTTCAGAGTGAACCAGGTGCCACATCAGTGGGGCAGGAATGCGATGTTTTGGAACAGGTTGTGCTGCGAGTCAGGAATTTAAACCGCTGAGATTGAACCCCAGTTATGTAAGATGCCCTTTTTGCACCTGATATTTTGGCAGCTCTTTGGTGGAAGAATACTCACAATGATGAGCTATTTTGATGAGCTGCTTCGGTTGCAAATATCTCACAAATGCGAAACGGAAACGGAATCCACGTTCTATTTGGCGGAACATGGCAAAGCCTGATCAGCTTTCAGGTTGAGTGACAGGTACACCAGAACATTTGTGCAAATTCTTGAGAAAAAGTTAGCTCGGAGGAATTTCACATTTGTGCTGAGCTCACAGGTTGCACCACTACTTGTATCACTTTCTTCAGAAGCAACAGACTTGGGGTTGTTGGACCCCACGCACGAATGATCCACCCAGAGAGAATGCAGTGTTATTCGGGGTGTGGCACGAATCAACAGGCAGAGAGCACTGGATTCTTGTGTTCCAAACCAGCGACGGATCCACGAGGGGTCCCTACTTCTCTTGACTGCTCCCCACCCAAACCGCAGAGTCGCCGTCTTGCGCAGAATTCACTTTCCATTTTCTCTGTTGGGAGTGGGCTCCTTGCACGGAAGTCGGCTCCCTCTTCACCCACCAAATCTGCACGGATTCACCTCTGCGAACAGTGGGAGCATTTTGGTCTTGAGTGAGATCCAGCACAATGTGTGCGTTGCTGTGGGGTTCAATGTGCAATGATTCCTTGCTGTTGTCTCACACGAATATGTGTTCTGCTCGTTGCAGGTGAACCCCAAAGGAAGGTCGTTCGCGGCGGGTCTCCGGGCCGGCGACGGGCTCCTGATGATCGGTAACGCTGACGTGACCCGAGCGTCGCACGAACAAGCCAAACAAGAAATGCTTAGGGCTGGCAACGAAATAGATCTAACGGTTAAAAGGTAACTTTGACCACCAGGCGTGTGTAGCTAAGGTTTTAGCGTACGTAGAATTTTACTTTTTAACCGTTATATGTCTTCATTTTGATCCATTTTGTTGTCAAAACTACATTTAGTTTTGTGGCTGTCTTCAGAATGATCTGCTCGTGTAAGTTCACAATTTGAGATCTTTCGTCCAGAGAGGTCGTTTATCCTTTTCTTTTATTTCTGCTTCGTGTTTTCTTATCATTTGTACTTTCTCAATTCAGATCACGCTTGAGTTATTGTAGTCTTTTGCTTGGTTTTGTCAGTACGCAGGCTGTAGAGTAGAGAACCTTGAGGTCAAATCGTGGAGTTCCCACTTCACAAAGTCGTGTGGTGTTCCGTTCGTCAAGTCTCTTTCACGACTTTTCTGAAACCAAGCAAATCGCCCATCCGCTTGCAAAACAACATGTTGTGACGTGACGTTGCATCGATTCTTTGAATGTGACAGTCACTCATTCAGGTGTTTATGGCTGGGCTCCCCCGGTGCACCCTGACCTCAGGGCTGGGCTCCTCTCCCGGTGCATCCTGACTTCATGGCTGGGCCCCCACCCTGGTGCACCCCACCCAGGCTCACTGCACCCCGGGGGCAGATGAACCCGTCTTCACCGCGGCGTTGCGCCCGAATCTCTCTCCCGCACAGGGGCGCGATGAAGGGCGTGCAACTCCCGAAGGAGGCTCCGCAGCGGGTCGAGATCGTGGAGGAGCACATCGAGAAGATGGGCGGCCCGACCTACAAACAGGTGAAGCCCAAGACCTACCAGATTCTGCAGCAGGAGCTCGGCGACGGGCAGGTCGAGGCCAAAGAGGCGCCGCAGAAGGAGACCCGCCAGGGATCCGGATGTAAGACTCTTGTTTCTCTTCCTCAAAATGATTATCAAAGTGTATGGACCGTGTAAAGCTGCGAGTTCCACACAAACGTGTGTTGGTGTTGCTGTCGTGGGCTTACCCCTTGGAACTGCACCATCTGAAGTCAAGAACAGACAAAGACACGCCCTTGAAGCTGCTTCAGTGTCAGTTTATCAGTTTCTTTCTCAGCATCCTTTACTTCTGTCTGCTTTGATGTTGTGAAAAAGGTGTTTGTGTTTCAGTTGCGGGACCGAGGGTGCAGGAGCCGTCTCAAGGCCCGTCGTCCATCTTCCACAGAAAGATGGAGGACCACAGCGACTATCTGCACGCCAAGGGCAAAACCATCCAAAAGGCTTTTGGACAGACAAAATAGGCATCAGTCTCAAACTGCTGAATATACTTCAAGAACTATAGTCTCGACCCCCGCCCTGTGTGAGGTAGACTTTAGGTTTCAGACTTTCGTGGGATCGCATGTGGGAAGATGGTCTCATTATGCAAAGCGTTCTCAGATTTACTCACCCGCAATGATGCGAACATGTATCACAGACTGTTTGTGGATTGATTTATTGAAATCACAAAAGTTACTCAATGCTCATTGAATGTGATACACGTAGCAAGTTTGAGTTGAACATGCATGCATGAGGGAGAGAACAATATGAGATTACGAGCTATGATCCTGCCAAGCACTTGTCTCCGTTGTGTTTCAAAAACCTGTCAAATTGAGGACAAACTGCATTACGTACCGCACGCTTTGGTTTCTTTCGTTTGAGCAGCAGAGGTTCGTTTCTACAGACAAGCTTATTTTTTCACCTCGCCACAGTTTTCTAGCTTTGCACTCACTTCAGGACACACCGTGTGGACAAGTTGATCGGTTTCATTGAAGGTGCGTTTATTTTTGTGGGGGAATGTAATTGACAGTGGCACAAAGTCTGATTTTTCATTGTGAAAGGAGCTCGGTCAAGTACGCGGCGACATTGATGTTTCGCCGAACCAAACTGCATCATCTGCTTCTTTGTCAATCACTGCAACTGCACTCGTACGCGTCTGTCAGGTGCAACACACCTGCAGTTTCATGTAAAATACCGGTAGACTCTCTCATCTGCTGTATTTTCGTCATAACGGCTGATGTTCCTGTATTTTACGGTCAACCCTTGAGAGCTGGCGTGACCACAAGTGGCAGCCGATCATTCGGCTGGACCAAACGTGAACACAACCTCTCCCTTTTGGTTCCGTGCACCTGGGTGGCCGTAAAATCAGGAGAACATGGCTGTATGATTTCAGATCAAACCCAAATCCAGCTCAAGAAGCTGACGTTTGTGTTTCTACCGTCCCAATTTTGTTCAATGTCAAACGTGTAATCTTGTGTACTCTGAAATAAATTCTCAATTCAGTTGTTTTATTTTCTTTCACAAGAGACATGAGATCACTTGTTGCTCTGTTTTCGCAAAACGAGGTTCGTTTTGTGCTGGTCGGCTTCGCTGCGAACGAAAACACTTCTTGAGACACAAATCTGCCTTTGATTTGCAAAACAGCTGGAATCAAGGTTTTGGTCACCTTTGTTGAGTGCTGAATACAATTTTGCTCGAAGTGGTGGAACCCTGGTGGAGAATTAGTCTGTGTTGGTCGAATGGATTGCTGGTACTTTCAGATGAACCAAAACGGTCGGAATCGTGTGTTGGTGTCACGCAAGCCTCTTCTGTACCTGCAGGACCCCTTACACACCATTCTCCCCTTACTTTTACGATGTCCGAGACCAAGTTTCTCTTTCTTGCTTTTACAATTCTCGTCTTCTCGTCTGATCCTCATTCCCGATCCTGGATCGTCGAATAAGGCACGTTTGAAACCCAAACTTGCTCTGACAGGTATTTGTCAAAGCTGCAGGATGAGAATCCCAACGCGGAATGTGACTCCCCCAACGGGGAAGCTCAACCGCCGATACTGGACTCTCGAGTCAGCAACAACTCAGTTTCGTGTCAAGGTGAACGACGCTGCACAAACGCAAATCAATGCAGGTTAACAGTACAACTTTGTATTTCTTCCATTCTGTACACAAACACATGTATCGTCTGTGCGTGGAAGAAAAACATCACTTGTAGCAAGTCTTGTGCAACCAGAAAAGATAAAAGGAGCTGTGCTCGTGAACCACATCTCCTGAACCCCCAAGGGGAACCGAGGAGAAGTTGCTTTTGAATGGGACCTCCAGCTGATACAAGACGTGACGCGGTTACATCATCCCCTTTGAACCCTTACACACACACACACACACACACACACACACACACACACACACACACATACACACACATTCACCAATAGCAAAAAGAACCATACAGGTTCCAGAGTCAAATCTTCAGTGTGAAGACACTCCCTTGCAAAGGCATCAGAGGTATGTGCTGTTGTGGGGAATAGCTCGGCGGCACTTGGGGCAGTGACTGTGTCTGGATCCGCGTCGTGCCAACCCGCGCAAATGCACTCCGCATCTGAAACCAAACAGAAACAGAGAATGACGCTGGGACAACCTGTGTGATGACAAAAACTCGAAGCTGCATGCTTGCAATCGCACCGACCCGAACGCGTCCAAAAGTCACTTCGTCATGCAAGTACTTTGTCCTGACTACCATTGCACTGCCAAATTGAGTTCCTTTCTGGCAAACTATCCGCGTTGGTGAAAGAGAATCCCAGGGTCCCAGCTCACCTCGAATGGATGATGTGATGACAGGGGAGCGCTTCTATTTTGTCCGTTTTGTCGCCGATCGGCTGCTTGCAGACAGCGCACATTATGTCCATGTCGTTGACGAGTTTTCTGCACTGCCGCACACACTCGTCCTCCGCCTCGGCGTCCCCGAGACTGTTGTAGAGCCGCTCCATACGCGCCCGACACTTCACCTGCTGCATCTGCGACGGAAGTGAATGTGTCACGAAGCCATAAAGAGAGACAGCGGGGCACAGTGCAAATTGGCCTCAAGCGGGCAATTCGCTTGTCAAGATTTTAGAAACTCCACTCACCTTGTTGCCAATGCTTTGAGACAACTCGAGAGCTTTTGCGTTATACTCCAAGGCCTGAGAAGAAGGCAATATGTGAGGCAGGGTATCAATCTCAAGGGTATACGAGTATAACAGTTTTGTGTGTGGAATTCACTAAGTTCCACTGACACCTCACGAAAAGAAAATAGCGTGGCTGGATCAACTAGTTTTGGTGACAAATCAATCGAGATACATGCAGAAGCAAGAAGCAAGTTGTCTTGTTTGCGCGTCAGACTTCTGTCTGTGAGTGTTTCTCGAGAACAAGAAAGGAAACACACGAATTTTGAGAGCGTGGGTGTGGAAGTGGGCGCGAGGAGACACATTTCCCACCTTGCATTCACAGACGGAGTCCTCTTTGCCGAGGTGCTTCATGAGGACGATGGACTTGGCCATGCCGGCGAGGACGTCGATCTGCCCGCTTCGCTCTCCTATCTCCACCATCAGCGCAATGGCCGCTTCATAACGCGTGAACGCTCGCTTAACGAACAACAAAACACACACAGCAGATGATTCCTGTGCGCCGTCTCTGATTTATGTGTTTGCACAGAGACCTGCAGCTGCAGTGCCTTCTGTTGGAAGATGCTGCAGTGTCCAGACACAATATATCCTTTCAAGGGTGCACGTGCAGAAAAGGTCCACAAAATAATTCATTTTCTGAGCGACTACGGCAAAGACAAGACCAAAATACGAAACAAGTTGGTTCCCTCTCGAAAATGGTACAAGCGCCCCCACGCGCCCCATGCACGCACGTCACGCACACACGCACCTAGTTTGCATGCACACCACACACCACGCACGCACACACGCACGCACACACCACTCGCACACCACGTACGCACAACGACGCTCACCACACACCACACACGCACACCAGGCTTACACACGTGCACAACGTTGCTCACCTGGACGTCCTGCGCGCGTCGGTGGATGTCTCCGAGCGCGCAGAAACACTTGGCCTGCGTCGCCTTGTCGTCTTCGAGCTGCGCCATCTTCAGTGCGTCCTGCAACCAAACACAACGCCGTTTCTCAGTCAACGCCACCACCGCCGATCCCGCCACCGGAAATTGGCGTTTTCTCACCGGAACAGGGGCATCGGACTCGCAGCGTGCGCGCCGCTTCGTCATTTCATTCACCAGGGATACAAATTATTTCAGTTGTTCAAGGTCTTTCTGAAACTGCAAGGACGACGTCGCGAGGATGGCGCTGCAAGTGACACGCGAGGAGGACGCAGCGGCTGTGGCGTGAAAACGGCTTCTCTTTGATCCACGTTATCTCGCGGGATGCACTCGCCGAGGTTATTGAATCGGTGGCGGAATTCCCTCTCGATATTCATTTGCCAAATTGTGGGTGAAAAATTTTTCACTTTCACCGCTTTGAGAAAGTTGACATTCGGGAAAATTCTCTCAAATGAAAATGTATGGATCTGTGGAATTTGTATTTCGTTTCTTTGTTGAAAATTTCTGAAGCTGCAAGAGAAGAGTGTAGCATCAGAAGCACAATGGTGAGGCATCACTGCGGTTGTTTTGAACACTCTAACTTCACTGAACAGTTTTTGCCTTAATTCTTGTGCTGTTTCCATTTCTTTGCAAAGGACAATATAGCTTGAAGGCAAAGTTTTACGTCTTGTTACCCACGCACAAGTCTGTGCTGAGTATTTTGGAACTTTTTCTATTGTGAAAGCTGCTTCGAGTTTTTTCTTCCAGAAATATCTTTGCTGGTTTGTTCCTTTTCTCGGTCACACATTTCACCGTCTGACTGACAAGCAAGCGACTGAACACGCTTTCTTTTCCCTGTTTTTCATCTGCTGTTGTTACAGCAAAAGTTCTGGTGATAACGAGAGACGGACATCGTTATCCGCAGCAGAAACTCATGACATGTCGGCGGGTGTGACTGTGAATTCGCCTTTGTTTGAGGAATCACGGATTCTCTTTGGTTCAGCAATCGTGATCAATCCCCTGTCCAAGCAAGTAGCGAGCATTGCTCGATTGTCGTGGTTCTTCCAATTTTGCACGACTACTTTTCGTCACATCACCGTATATTTTTTCACTCGAGCCCGGACATTCTTGAATTTGCTGTCAATGAATCATCCCAAGAAACACGAATTCTATTTTGTACCTCAAGGGCGTGGATCCAAGGAAAATGTTGTGTCTCCTCGCCACATTTTCTTCGCACCACAGTTAGCAATTTCAAGTGAGAGACAACATTGTGATCTCAGTCACATTTCTTTCGCAAATTTTCGGGTGGTGTGGGAGTCGACCCTCACGTCAAATGACGAAATCCTGAATCCTTCCTTCCCGACTCGAAGCGTCAGTTCGTCACCGAAACAAAAGGAAGTAAACGAGACGAGACACAGTGAGGTGCTCCAGCTGAATCCGAAGCGGCGTTGGATGAAAGATGGATAAGGTGGCCTGCCGAGAGGACTCGCAATTAGAAAAAATCTGCATTTGACGCTCAACGGGGGCGTAAGTTTCGTGCGCAACACGAACTCTGTTCTCTGTTGGGAGATCACGCCATTGTTTCTTCTCTGGGGACTTATCTCAAGCCACATTTGGAACTGTGTTCTTGATTGAGGCTCCTTTTCTGTCCGGTGTACTCCTACTCACGCGCCGGAGTCAATTCGCGCTGGTACACCGATGAGTTCGAAAACTGGGTGTATTTGTTCGGTTGTTCACTCAGTCGACAGCAAAGAACTTTTCAATTGATAAATTCTTTGAGGACACAGATGAACAGCACTGGAACACACTGCTTTTTGTTCAGCATCCCAAAGTTTGATGGTTTCCCTCTCTGATCTTTTCTGTTGATTAGATAAGGAAGAGCGCGCACGACGCTTGCCCATGGTTTATTAGTCGTTTCAAAGTTAAGCTGTTTATCTCACTTGGGCTGCTCCTGCGGATTATTTGCATCGATGACTCGTTAAAAGCACTGAGAGCAAATAAAACACGCGCCATTGAGCCGAATTTTCTGTGGGACAAGACAGTGGTCGGCAAAACATGTGCAGCTTCAAAATCGTGAAAGAGGATGTCCCGCGTGGTTCGTTCCAAGTGAACATAAATTTCACTCGTTTTATCTTTTCCATGAGCATCAACTGACAGATCTGCAGAGGGTTGAGGACAGGACCGTAAAACTTGCAGATGTAGAATTCCACGGCTGGAGGGCAGCAGAACCTGGGGCTAAAAACTCCATCAAGAACTTCTTCCGCTTCTTCCGCTCTCTTGTGACCCACTTGCATGAGTCTTCTCCTCTTCTCCGTTCTTCTGTTGCCTTCATGATTGAGCTCTCTACACGAACTTGTAATCTCTTAATTTCATCAGCTGCTGAGCGGCAAAATAATTCATGTAAAAGGCTTAACATTTCTGTGGAACTCGCTTCCAAAAGAACGAGAAAATGTTTTTTGTCAGCTCACGATAATAGCGTCCCTCAGGCCCATGCAGGCGTGGCACCAGAACAAAAACTGCAGAGGTGTGGCAGGGCGACTGCGATGTGTTCCCAGGTGCTGGAATTAAATATTCAACCGTTCTCCTCAAAGACAACTTCATTTCGCCTTGCCCCTATCTGTTGGAATGCAGAAGGTGTAGGTTTCACTGCCCTGCGGATCAACGAAAGTTCGTTCCCAACTTTCTGTCATCTATACTTCTGAGAATTGTGCAAATAGGGACGACATATTGCGGCTGCAATGAACCAGCTCAGCTTGACGAGGTTTTGTTGTCCGCAGTTTGTTCAATGAAGGATGAGTCTTTTTGTGTGAGAACCCGGCGCCACAGGCATTTTTCTCCCAAAGGACATCAAATAGAATCTGCGGATCGGAAATCATACACCACAACTCCTCAGCCCCGCAGGAAATTGAATTGAGAATGAGTGCTCGGATTTGAGGAATAATTGTGTTTATTGGTTCACTTCAAACACAAGCATACTGATCCATTTGTGGATGTGTATTCTTGATAAAACTGACACTTTTACGTACCAACAGACCTTGAGTGCTCTCGCGAAAGAAATTTCCTGGGAGAAACAATTTCAGGATTGCTCTGCATGTTTCTTGTTATCCACATGCTTTCAAGAAGAAAAACATCGTCTGAAAGTGACAGAGAATTGCCCTCCAAAGGGGATCTCAGTGTGCTCAGCAGAGCATTAAAAATCGCTGGTTGATTGGCAAAATTCTCTGATTTGTCCATGCAATCACTACATGCCACTTTAATTTGTCATCTTGACAACAAGATCACAGGTGAATTTGCTTTTGGAGCCTTGGGTGGAGAGTCAAAAAACTGGATGAGATGACAACACATTGTTTTCTTCGAAAAGGGCACATTGAGGAACTTTTGGTCTGGTGGTGGTTCAAATCGCTGTGAACTCCATGGCCCTGGGCGCAGTGCACATGCTGGGATGATGCTGTACCATCATCTGCATGCTGGACCGAATTTGGCTCCACAACCAGGAACTGCATGCGATTTCCAAGTCGCACATTGAAATGACGCAAAGCGTTGTCAACTGACAGTTTGAGCTCGAAGGTTCTGAGTTTTCCGAGCTACAGGTCTTACCACGGGATTACGGGCGGATTTGCAGTTGTCGCCTGAAAAAACCTGTTTGACAAAAAATCTTCTTTAAGTGCAAAAGCACTGCTTGCAAGAAGACTTCTGAAAATAGCTTGGTTGAAACGAGGAGACAAGCGAGCATATTGTGTTTTTGTCACAAGATATCAAAAAACACAGGCAAAACTTGTCCAACTGAACGGGAATTTGCTCATCCAATCCGACAATGCAATCTGATAATGGGTTCCGAGCATAAATCCAACTCGTGGCATGGTCCTGATCATTCGTCTGACATCCCATGGCTTCAAGCTTCAGTGCCGAGCCTCAGCCATTCTGCTATTTTTGTCCGCAGACAGGGACAAGCTAATTCACAGAGGACACCCTGATGACCAAACGGCTGTATTCACAGCTTGGAACAAGTATTATGATGATTGTCCAACCGGCCATCAAGGTGAGACAACTGTCAAAACCCCCTTTTGCGCCCACCCACACTTTTGACAGATCCTTTCGCAACACCCACCCCCTCAACCCTCGCCTTACCAAAGCAGAGCTTCAGCAGACACTTTCAAAAACTGCATCCTGTCTCCAAGGGGTATCATTCCGCTTCCATGGCACATGAATCTTGACGTGACATGACTTTGGTGTTTAGAGTTTTTTCAGGGAAGTTCCCAGGGCGGCCTTCCCAGGCTGAAGCGGGAGAATCGATGGGATTCGCAATCCCCGCATATTGTGCAGAGATCAGTGTCACATCGACCCCGGCGGATTCATTTTACAGACGCGTAACGTCTGCTTAGAGCGAGGACCTTCCGAGTTCTTTGATGCACGCCGTGGAATCGTGCAGATGAGATTGCGTGCAGTTTTCGTCGTGTATCTGAACTTGTCTTTCAGTGCGCAGGAACCATCGTGACTGAACTGTGACTCGACACCAGAAAGAACAATCTCGCGCCGTGGGGAAAATAATTCTAATTGGCCCCCAAAAAAGGAAAGACAAGTTCGTGACAATCAGTCCTCGGGCCACTGGTTTTTGCGAAGAACCAACAAGTGGTCCACAAATATCGACGCAGGCGTGAAACTTAAGTTTCAGAAAAGTTGTCCTTTGGAGTTCTGCTGAATCCGACGACAGCCATGTTTTGTGTAAGATTTGTCGGCTTCGTTGCTTTTGGACAAAGTAGATTTGTGTTGCACAACACGTTTTGCCTTGAGGTTGCTGTCCTCACACACCGTTGCTCAACTCAAAGGAAATGCGAGACAGACCCAGAAGACAATGAGTGACCATCACGTCGCCCCATCAGCTGCGCCCGATCTCAGGGACGCAGTAATGAGGTGAGTGACTCGGAATCCATTGTTTCACCGTCGGAAATTAGTCTCAGATTGTACACGTCAAACTTCCAAGCAGGTTGGGAAGTTTGAGCCCGAAGCATAGTCACGAATTCTCATTTGTCGTGAGAAGCTGATTTGGAACTGGCAACGGGCGCTTCGTGCGCGTGTGTGGGTGTTCAAGTGAGAAGACAGACATACGCGATGAAAGGTCGGCTAGATTGGTTTGTGTCGCCAACACGAAGGCTCGTAAACAACTATTGAAATTCCTTTCTGCACTTTAGTCAGGAGACGGGTTCGCAGCCAGTTGATCTGCCATGGAGGCACCAAGCTGTTCGCTTTCGCCCTCATCGCACTTTGTGCTTCATGAAGGAGGAACGAGGGTCCGCGAATTTCCCGCTGATGTGCGACAGGAAAATAAAAGTAAAATAAAATAAAATAAAAATAAAATAAAAGATGGACGAACATGCGCAACAATGTTTTACGTTGCAATTAGTTTAATTGTCGTTGTTTGCATCAATTATTCATCAAATTGTGAACAATTGCATCAAAACTTCTTGTCGCTCATCAGTGGATGCCATTCGCACACCTGAAAATTGAAGTTGTGCGTGGTTTCTGACTGCAGATCTCAAGAGAATAAAATTTATTTTCATCCTCAAGTTGGTGTCACCGTTGAGCCAGCACTTCAAAACAAGGGAAGTCGATATTCGATCTGCAGTTCAAGAATGAATGGTTGGTTGATGGAGCTTGATGGAGCACAAGCGTTGAACGAAAAACAATAACAGCGTGCAAGAATAACCGGTGTAAAGAAATGGCCAGACACCCGGAACCAGGAGACATGGGTCAACATTGTATGACCTTGTACTCATCAAGGCTCTGAGTGGTCTTTGGTAAAGCCCGTGCATGTTTGGTCATTTCATTGCACCGGACCGTGACGTTCTGCACCAAAGCGGACGCGCCTCACCTCGCAGTGCTCGAGGGCCTCGTCGACCCGCCCCAGCTTCCGGTACGGCTGCACCAGGTTCACCGTCGTCATCCGCTGGAACTTGGACGTCGGATCACAGATGTTGAAGCTCTTCGCGAGCTCCATGGCCCTCAGATGCAAGCCCAACCCCTTCTCGTAGTCCTTCAGGGTACAAAACAGTTTCCCCAGGCTGGAACACACCTGGAGTTCCAAGGCCTGCTCGCGGTGATGTTTGGCCACTTTCATGGCGTGTTCATAGTTCTCCAGGGCCTTGGTGTAGTTGCTGAATCCAAAGTAGGCATTTCCCTGGCAGAGGTAGACGTAGCCGTGGATCCGCGGGTCCTTGGGTATGTTCTGCAGGGAGTGTCGCGAATAGGACACGGCCTTATGGTACTCGCACAATTTTTCATTACTCCGCGCAAGATTCATATAGGCCTCAGCCTTCATCTGTGTATTCTCCGCTTCGTTGGCGATATCAATTTGCTGGATTGCAAAGGCCAGGGTGTCCCGGTACTTCCCCAGGTCCATGTGGGCAGAAGCGAGATAACTCAACGCAGTGAACCTGTCACTGTGACTCTTCAGTTTACGAAGAGATTTCTTCCATTTACGCACCGCTTTCTTCGTTTGCTGCAAATTGTACAGGCGAAGTCCATCCTCAATCTCCTTCCGCGCCATGACCTGCCCCATCGCTGCGTGCAGCCTCGCTGACTTGCACCTGTGTTATTGCAAACAATACGTGAACAGCAGTGTTGTGATGTTCTAACCTGTGTCCAATGAAAGAGCTGTCAGATCCCAGATTTGCTCAGATCATCTTTGAAATGATACGCAACACTCCTGTTGCGTGTACGTGCGCGTTTTTGTAGACTTAGTTACCCGCAGGCACAACACTCCGCTGTTCAGTGAAAGACGATCCGGTTTAAAGCAGATACAGTCGACTGACACAAATGCACTTCCTTTCCTCGCAGGCACAGCGTCGCTGAAAATAATGACGCAAATCCAGTTCAAAGTTCTCCGCACAAAAAGCCCAAACGAGAGGATGGAGAACAGCTTTTCACTCCAGCAGCGCGACACTGTCCTGACAAGGTCACTTTTCTGACGAAAATCCAACGAAATTGTCTCAGCGGCAACAACCTCAGTGCCTTCGAAACTTTCCAAACTTTTTGTCCACATTAAATTTCCTTTTCATTTCCAAAGTGTTCTTTTCCACACTTTTGACATCAGAGACGCCTTTCGGGAAGGAAAGAAGCTTTTCCATTAGAAATCTACAACCTGTTCGCATCCGCTGCCTCCTCACTTAGAGCACCGCCGAGAAAACGTGTTCTCAGTGGCGGAATGCAACGGCTGGTGTTGTTCCAATCAAGCTGCTTCTGCCGTACTTTCACAGACAACACCAAGTCAGCTTCGTTTAATAAAACCTTCTCCGTGTTCGCTCCCTCCCAGCTTGGAAAGTGCGCACATAATTTTTCTTTCCTCCAGCGAGGCAGCTTTTCGGTCTTTCTCGTCTCATTTATAATTTAAAATCTCTCTAACTTAATCTTCTCGACGCTGCTTAAGTCTCCGGGGCCCAGATCGCTCGTGATTGCAGACTCAGGTAGGACTAATGTCTTTGTCAAGTACAATCTGGAAAGACGCACAAAGCATAAGCGCTCACTCTTAATGGATCAAGGAACAAATTTCAATCAGCTAAGACAGCTGTCGGATTTCACTGCAATGAAAATGTTGCGGATGAATGTGGAGAACAGATTAAAATGCTAAATTTGGACACAAACGCCTTGTTCCTTCTCATTCAGATGTTATGTCGGTGTCACTCGGTTGTTCACCCACAATCGTAAGCACACAACTCCACCACCCACCCCCCTTACAGGAAATGCAAAAAGTTTTCACCTTGATGTTCCTTCAAGCTGCAGTTGGATTTTCCTCCAACTGAAACTGAAACACACTAAAGTTTCGAGCTGAGTGGCCTCAAGCGCCTCAAGCTGCTCAAAAAGTCACGAGTTACTTGAAGGAGAGGGTCACTCACGCCTCGTCCAGGAGTCTCACGAAAGGACAGAGGACGGTCGGGGCCACGTTTCTCTGGAGTCCTCTTTGGTGAAGAGAGCTGGATTGAGTGATGCATTGTCCACGGTCCTGAGCAGCCTCGAGCACTCAAAACGGGACAACAGCGCGGCCGCATCTCCACCGAGCCGCTTCTCAGATTTGCTGACATTTCCTTCAAAGACGGCTCTTGATCAATGACCATTGATGCTTGACAAGACGTTGCGCAGTCGGGACTTCTCCCTGAGACGCATCTCGCTTCCCGCGTGCTGAAGACTCGACGCCGCAGCCTGGTTAAATAGGCTTAGTGTGGCCTTACAAAGACGCGGTGGAGACTCCATTCCGTCTCCCTCCTGCCGCCTGCCCCGCCGCAGTTAAAAAGCTTTCGAGTGCAACTCAATCGCCTGCGGAGACGCAGTAATCATTACATGTGTTCGCTTTTCAATCTTCTCCGAATAGCCATAAGCTCATCATGTACTTGGTGGCGAATTAACATAGTTCCTGGAATTAATTATCCTCCCAGACAATGACAATAGAAAGCGAATTTTGCCATCATGCAGACTTGTCTGTGACACAAGATCCATCACTGTTGCTGGTTGCTGTGATGAAACAAAGTTTTGTTGCTCGCTCAGAACAATGATACTTCGTCTTCACAATTTTCATCTTGACAAAACAATGAAAATTTTTGTCGGCACAAGCTGCGTATTTTCTTCAACCAGATTAAACAAAGACTTGATTACTTCGTCTTTGCTTGTGAAGGGATTGTGTTCAGGTCTGTCCCTCCCATCCCTACCCCCGCTTGGGCGAAACGATCCTTTTTTTTCTAATTTGGTCTATCCAACATCCGGATTAAAGCCGAAACGACGTCAAAACTCACGTCATATGGTCAGAAAGTTGGGATTGTGTATCTTGTTTGCAAGTAACCCGTACGTTTTCACATTTCCCCTTTGCGCAGAATGGACAACACTTTCACCATAATTGGCACACAACCCACACCGTCCGGTTATACAAACATTTTCTTCCCCACGGGAACTCATTAACACCTGAATCTTTTTGTGGTATTTACTGCAATCCCATTTCCCAGCATCATCCGCAGCGCAACAAACCGCTTCACTTCCGAGCGAAAGAGGGAAGATGATTACGACGAGGCGGAACTTACGGCGGAACCTCCCAACGCATTTCCTGCAGATCCTCACCTCCTGACGACGTGCACCTGGCTTTTCGGTTTCGAAATCAACACGTCTTCGTGCCCATGGAGAACTTTATTTTGAAACATCCCTGACCACCACATTTTTCAAGGAGTAATGCCGCTTTGAAATGCTTGACAGTGAAAATTACAAGCTGCCTATTTCCAGCACCAGAAAACCGAGCAAGTAAGCAAGGGATATATCCACTCGCAAACCGGGTGCTTTGAAAGAAGCACCCCACTTCTATGAACCAAGTTTCACTCGAACCAAAAGGAACAAAAACTTTTGAACATAAATACACTGCAGCCCATTTTCTTCTGCAACGAAGTTTTGCATTCGGCCGAGTTTGCGAAAACTGACGCTGTTCCAGCCTGGCCTTTATTTTCAAATCACAAACCACACAAATGGAAAACGTGAGAAGACCTGTCAACATAACTGCTGCCATATTTGTCACAACTATCGTGAAGGAATCAAATCGCACGCCAAATTTCGCCCACAAACTTTCCAAATCTAGCTCGAATGCAGGAGTGAAATGAATCGATTTTGATCTCATGAAGAGCGACCTTCAACGAAACAAATATCCAATCCCACAATGTACAAATATACCCACCTGCGCATAAAAACGTCAGGGACAGAGCGTGCACCAAACAAGCTCCATGTGATACGTTCACCGGGACCCAACGATTTATGAGCCTCGAACAATTGCCTCGTATTTGGAAAAATGCAAACGCCGAACATGAATCTTCCAAAGCAAAGCGCACGCATTTGTTTTTCACAAAAAGCACAACAAAACTGTCAAAGAAACAAACGACAATTGGCAGCAGCACAAACAAGTCGAAAAAAGTCCGAATTGGTCTAACATCCCTTCATTTCAAACAAAAAAAAACCCGAGAGAGCAAATTTCAGCACCGTTTTGGATTTGCCTGATTGAACACAATAATTACTCTGCTAAATACTAAAACTTGCGATAAAGTCGCAAGTAAAGCGTCGGAAAAGAGTTCAGAACAGCCTTGAAAAAGAAAGCATTGCGTGAGAAGGTTTTCCAACAGCCTGTGTGAATTTTCCCAGTGACCTTGGAATCTCTGAACTGACGTTCGATGACCACGACAAAGTCTCCAACTTCTTTTCACACTTCACTTTTATGCCATCGCCAACACCGTCGACTTCCAACAACGCCGATGTCAAATGGCACCGGCGTCAAATGAGGCCAACGTCCAACAACGTCAACGCCGAGGTCAAACGACGCCGACGTCAAGTGGCGTCAACGTCGCCGCTGAGAGGGGCGTGGCTCAGATGACGGACGGCGGTTCGTGGATCGCGCGGTACTTGCGGATGGAGTCGTCGAGTCGCCCCATCTCCGACTTGAGGTCCGTCGCGAAGTGCGAGATCTGCCGGATGTTGTCGAGCACCTCGACCGACAGCGTGTACGGGTTGTAGCGCACGCTGAACTTGCGCGGGATCGTCGTCGAGTATTGCCTGCAATGGACACGCGTCAACTAGAACACTTGTCAGTCTTGAGTCGCGCGGCACGTCAACGAGACCTCTGACCAACTTTGAGTCGTGCGCCTTGCTTGAAGCTCAGTCTCTTTCGACACAAATTAAACAGACACAGGATGGTTGGAGGAGCGGTGAGGCACTGGTATTGCGGAGAATTTTGTGTCCACACACTGGGTCTCACAAGCGGACCCGTACAGAGGCGCCCACGATCTATAGATCGCGCAACGCGTGTTGGAAGCACGCCACACGGGCATCTGTTGCACTCGTCCATATCTAACTGAAGCTCAACCACAGATTGGCTCAACTGAAGGAAAGCTCCCCTACTCTGGATACTGTTCTTCATTGCTGTTCACTTTTCCATGCAGTTTCTGCCTTCAAACCAGTTGTCTCTATTTTCAACACACGTGTAAATCCTTTGAGCTCGTACCTCATCTTTTCCTTGGCATCCTCGAACGTCTCAGCGACGAAGTAGACGGGTTGGTACTGCGTGATGGGGTACTTCTGTTCCGCCGTACGTGACGGGTCGAACTGCCGAATCTCAGGCTTGTCCGACAAACAGTACTGAAAACACACCGTAATCCACCGCTTTTGTCAATGCTCACACATCGCGTTTCTTTTTCATGCTGGCTGATCGTCGAAACAATAACCGCTCGCGCAACCTACGCACAAGTTTTCAGAAAGCAGCGGATATGACCATTTCCACAAGAGCAGCCATATCCTTGTTTGGATGCTTGGCCGACTGAAGAGGTGTCACAGGAATACAACATGTTTCGAGTGCCCTGTTACCAGGCGTTTACGTAAGGGTTCACCCACGCTGTAAAAATGGTTCCTGTGAAATCATACAATGATTTTTCGAGACCTTTGGTCGGGAAGAGTTATATAATTGAACAGGAACCATTTTTGCAGTGGGTGAACTAACTTCTACCACAACGAGGTCATGTACGAGAGGCTTTGGCTTTGTGACCGCACCGTGGTAGAACAGAAGATTCTGACCATTTCGGAGAACTCAATTGTGACGAAATATCAAAGATCGTTCTCACCAAGACAATGCGTGCTTGACTGCGTGCGGTGGTGGCAGTGCTAGTGGTGTTGGTGTTGTGTGTGTGTTGTGTGTGTGTGTGTGTGTGTGTGTATGTGTGTATGTGTGTGTGTGTGCTTCATCAAACGGAGCCGCACCTGCAGCTCCCCGAAGGAGCTGAGCAGCCCCGCTCCATACGCCTTCAGCTCGTCGTTCTGCCGACACAGCCCGAACTCCACCGTGAACCAGTAGCACTGCAACGACACAACAAGTACTGTACAATGAGATTTTTTAGCCTTCGTCCTCAGGCGCAAAATTAAAGTTTTCATCATGAAAACGAACAGACTCCCAGAAGGTAGAAAAAAACACTGACACTTTTTTTTGGAAGAACCACCTTTCCCCCCAAAAACAATATTCAAACTGGACCATCCTTGGTCCTCGCGCACAATCTTCACTCCGCCTCGCTCTGGTTCGCGCGTCTTGACCACACCCTGGTGGGCGTTCTCACCGTCGCCAATTTCTGCACGTAGTCGTCGGGCGCTCCGAGCGATGCGAGTCCGATCTCCTGCGAGAACTGCGCGAAGGCGGGATCGGCGAACAGCGGTACGTGCCCGATCAGCTCGTGACACACGTCTCTGCAGCAACAATGTAGAATCGCGAGTCAGTTTTCGTGTTTGTTTCACAAAGACAACAGATACTGGCATGGGCACCTTTGTGTGGAAGATGTGGAACAAGGTCCACGGAAAGAGCGATGACCAGCGGTCTGCCTGTAGATTCTGGCGATTTGGTGGAAGTCAATTGTCACGAAATTTACAATGTTATATTTCTCTGGACAGTGTTCGCGCGTGCGCGCGCGCCGTGAGTGTGTGTGTGTATGCGTGTTGTGTGTGTGAGCGTGCGTGTGTGTGTGCGCGTGTGTGTGTGTGCCTGCGCGCGTCGGCACTCACGGCTCCGGGGTGTACATGGGTCGGGAGGAGTGTCGGATGTACTGAGTGGAGTGGAACACGCGGAAGGCGAGTCCGGCCAGGAAGTCACGTGACGAGAGCAGCCCGGCCACCGGGCGAAGCGTGAAGCCCGTGCAGTCTGCAAGCGACAAGAGTTCCGTCAAAACTGCTGGAGTCAGCTTGAGGACTGAAGGTCTGACGTGCATCAGGTCTGCAATCAGCGCTCACGGCAGAATTCGGACGGCTCTGATCGGGTTGGATTTCGTGGAACCCTCACTGGTTGTTTTTTAACAACAAGGGAAGTTGGTGTTGCATATGACGGCGCAAATGTGGATGGGGAACAGGGACAGACAGATTTAGAGAGGGAAGGACCCTTGTTCAGCACCCTGCCACTCTCACCCTTGAGGAAGTCGGAGATGTCCTGCAGCTGTGGAATGTTGTCCTCCCGGTAGCCGCAGTTGTCGATCAGCAGCGGAAACACGTGGTTGAACTCGCGACACGCATGCGTGGGAAACAGTTTGGTCAGCTCGCGGAAAATCGTCCCCCTGGTGGTGGAACAGAAAACATGTTCCTGTCAATTTGTCTGACCAGTTCAACAGATCCTCCAGATATTGTTGACTCTTCGGTCTTTAACCCCACCCCCGTTCAATCATAATGCGTAGGGTTAAAACTTATGGTTTTCTGAAGGGGTGCCCACTCACAGTTATGCGTTCTCTTCCAAAGGGGAACAACAAAATCCCTAGAGCGAGGGACACTCAAGCACGTACCAGGTCTCGACCTCCGCCTCCGTATACTGGACGCGCGGAATCGGCTCTCCACTGCAATCATTGAAACATCGCATGTGCTGACGGGTGATTACAATGTGTCAGGAGAAAGAAACTCAAAACACATCAGCAAGAAAAGTGACACCCACTACTTGTAGTTGAAGGCGATGTCAGCGAACTCCTTCCTTCTGGCGCGGTAAACGGGATCCGTGAACCCCTGAAGAAGAAAATGTCGTGAAGTCCTCGGGTGACCAAACTCATTCCCAACATGCAAGGGTCCTTCTTTCTTGACACACCAGCTTTTCTGACCGCAACAAAAACAGAGTCAAACTTGGGGATTCGTGTCTGTTGCTCACCGGATGGTCGGCATCCAGTTCGGATCCGTAGCTGAGAATCTGGTTCGCGAAGCGGTCGAGATCCGAGATCTTCCTGGGGAACCACGGCACTGTGGACAAACGCACGAGAGTGTGAGACGCAAAAGACAGGCAAGCGCAAAGACGAACTCCCTTTTTGAAGACAAGGTGGCGTTGATTGTTTTGGCGTGTGTCACGCGCAACGCGCTGCGTCGGTCCAAACGCACGTTATTTCACACGACTTGTGCAAGACATGTACGCCGCTTCATTCCTACCTTCGCCGTTTTGTTTCTTGTCGCAACATTGTGGTTTGACTTATTGTTCCTGTCGTAACTTCTAATGGCCTCTCTTGAAAGGTTATCTCGAATCAAAAATAGCTTTTGTTTTGGCGAACCAACGCGAATCTGTCGCACTCAGCCACTCGAAACAGGGTGTTCGGCCAATATCCGCAAGGAATAAAATAAAATTGTTCATTTTTCCAAAAAACTCAACAAACCAGGCTTTCAAACAGACATATCAGCCGCTCGCCGCGTAGGTCGCCTGTATACAATATCATCTCACACGAGCTGTCTGGCTTGCAATCTTTGCACTCCGGCCAAGGAGGTCACCCAGAAACTTTCTAACGTTCTGACTTTTGCACAAGGGAGGGGGGGGACCAGAAACTCCTGCATCATGGTTGGCAGATTCAGGCTGAAAACAATATCAGCGGAAGTGGGTGTTCAACAAGCAAAGTGCATCGCATTGTCGCTCCTCTATTGCCTGTTGAGAAAACAATGCCTTCTCGCAGATGAAGGTAAAAGCACGGGTCTACGGTGTCTGTAGAATGAGAAATATTCACACAACTTTCGCTCTGTGGATCTGAATCCACGCACGCATCTCACTCACCGACATCCTCGTCGGTGTCAGTCGTCTCGACGTTGCGCGAGAGGATCTGGAAGAACTTGGCTTCGCTCTTGAGGATGTCGACGGCGGCGGCGAGTCCGCCCTTGGTGTTGTCGCAGTTCACGAAGAAGTCGTAGTCGCCCTTGTTCTGCTTCGAGGGTCGCGACTCGATGTGAATCAGGTTCACGTGGTTGTCCTGCGCGACGGTACAAAACGAGATGTCTGCGCATGAGCACGTGGTTGCCATGCGCAGCAGCACAAAATCATTCAATTATGACTGAAGTGGGCAGCCAGAAAAACAGAAACACAAAAGCTTGAATTGTTAAAGCCTCTCCCAAGGATAACCACACTGCGCTGATTGACCTGAACGCATCGTGCGCCATACTTGCATTGCACGGCAGCTGTGGATTTTGCTCTCTTTCTGCCTTGTGCGATAACATTGCATCGAGTAACGGCGTACTGTTTTGTTCGACCACACTACACAGTGCGACCACACTTGCATCGTGCAAATGTCAAACCACAATGCTGCGCGCAACACACTGCAGGCGCTGTGCGACCCGTCTGCGCACAGTGCGCGCACCTGTCCGCGCAGGGCGGGCGACTGACCTCGAAGATGCGGAGCGCGCGGGCGAGCGCCCCGACCTCCTCCTTCATCCCGAACACGAGGCTCGTGCTGCCCTCCTCGTCCCTGAAGTCCGGAGTGTACGGGATCGAGTGCACCGTGTGCTGCAGAAGAGATGAAGTTGGATTCAATTATTTGAGTTGGGAATCGGAAAACAGTGCGACGACTGTTGGGGAGACAGAGACGGTTTTGAGGTTTCAGGTTCTGGATCTGGATTCACATGAAGTGTGCGCAACCACAAAAACAAGGCATTGAAAGTGGGAAACGTCTTCCTGTCGTCATAAAAAATAAATGGCACTCAAGAGTGGCACTCGAACCGATCAAGTTGTCACGAATGATTGTCAAACCATAACAGAACACGTTTGAATTGCGCGTGATTATCTGTCGATTACTGCTCCACATGTAACAGGGTCCTTCCTTGTGTGAATTAGATAAGGACTCGGTGGGCTGTTAAATTTATGGCTTTTTGTTATATTTTGTTGCCAAACTTGTTGGTCAAATTCAGATAAAGGTTTCCTTGGAGCCTTTTTGTGGAACAAACGTTCAAGGGCACCTTGACCCGTGAAGCTTTGGACATTGTTGACGCACGCTCGCACTGCTGTATCACCAAGGCCTCACGCCTGGAATACACACACACACACACACACACACACACACACACACACACACACACACACACACTCGTGGGCGCAGAGAAACAGACGGACGCACACTTGTACACACGCGCGTGTGCGTGCGTGGAGGCTCAACGATTCAACTGAGGAGAAAGGTGCCCTGAGTGAGGAGAGGCAAACGCAGCTCCACAAAATTCTGATATAATTTCTTTTTTCTTCCTGGCGCCCGACTTCTTTTGACAATGAGCACAAACACTGTTTGCGGAATAAATAAAGGCTTTCCAAACTCTGGAATTGTTCCAAAAATATTCAGCCCCAACAAAAATGTTTCAGTTCGTGTTTCTTTTTTTTCACTCAGAAACGCACAGCGGTGCACGTGCGACTCAAAGTGCACGCGCTGATAACAACTTGCAACAGTGTTGAAATTTTTTTTCAGTTTCACAAAAAAGTGACCGCTGGAATTTTTTCGTCCTTCGTTCGTGCAACTGTCCAGTCTCTTGATAATTGTCAAATTCGAACTGGGCAAAAGTTGCAGTGTCCTGTTCTTGATTGGAGCACATGCAGTCCTTGGATTTCTGGTTGCCAAACTGTTGTCTGGAAACAATTTGACTCCAAGAACAACTCATCGGCGGTGGTGGTGGGAGGCAGGTTCTTTATTGCGAGACATTTGTCCCGTTCCGACTCTTTGAGAACTGTCGTCAGTTGGCGCTGGTTCTGTTGAGGCAACATCAATCGGCGCAAAATGGACCAATAAATACCCTTGATTCACCAAATTATCGATCTTGCATTGAACAGAGATCGAAGCTGTTCACATTCACGAACAGCTGACAACCTGAATCAAACAAACTACGCAACAAAATCTTCATAAACACAACTTGGTGATCTTTCTCTCCAGCAAAAACAGCAAACCTTCTGAGCAGAACATTTTTTCAAATGAAGTCCACGAAAGACCAAAGGATTGTCAACACCGGACATTTTCGCCGTCTGTTACATTCTTTGCCCCAGTCGCAACACTGCGATGAACTCGTGACGCAAGTTCTGAACAATACCCAGAGCTTGTGGTCGTCTCGTCCAATGACATTCTGAACTTTCAGTAAAATTCCATCACGACACAGTTGATAACCCCGCACTTGCGTCTACAGCTTTTGCGCACAAAATAACAAAACAAAAGTTGGGAAAGAATATTACTCACACCATCAGTGGTGCCATTGGTGCCATTCGCCATGGCGTTCTTCGCTTTCTTGGTGCGTATTCCCGCGTCCATATTGAACTCTCTTCGCTGGCGCGTCAGTTCGTCACTTCTTCGGTCAGTGGCAAGCTCGGGGCCTGTGTGACGAACAGTATGCAAATGACCACATTTGCGTTGCGTCGATGTGACAATCTCCACCGATGACCTTGACTGCCTCTGAAACTGACGAAGGATGAACTGATTGAAATTATGGGCAGCTATCCATTTGACACGAGATGCGTTGTGTTGACCAGTGCCGACTGAGAAATTTTCGAATCTCATTGATCCACTGCAAAAACATAAACGGTTCATGGAAAGTTTTGTTGACACAGAAGACACCACAAGCCCTACCTGCAACAGAAGAGTGGCCCAGTGTTTCAGAATCGCTTCCCGCTGGACCAAATATGGAGGTGTGGCGATAAAGGCAGCGATTTGATTGGTCAGCTGCAAGCCAAGCCTTCGGGCATCGTCAAGCTTGTTTACAAACGTTTCGCTTCGGGCGACGAACTCGTAAACTGGCTGCGAACTTTCACAACATTCAGACGCAACAAAACAACTGAACCAAAACAATGTTGGGACGTGGACGTTTCCAAACGCGCTGTGTTGACAAAGCGCATGTGTTCAGCTTCATGAATTTCAAGTTTGACAATGTGCATCAAAATCAGACCAACAACTTGGGCAAATAGGATGGTTTCAGGACATCAGCTACGCAGCAGCAAACAACCCCAAAAAGCGAAGTGTCGTCCAAGAAAAACAAGCAATTAATCTCAGGAAATATCGTCAACTGATAAGGGACCACAAAAGCGTGACCTTCAGAGCAACACGTGGAGAGAGTCACACGTACCTGCAGGTCCGAAGTGAAACCACAAAAGTCTGTTTATCTGCGGCGAAACTGCACCTTTGTGCACCAGGATCCTCACCCCATTCTCCATCACCTCAAAGTCAACAGTGTTGTCTTGAAAAAGTTTCTCCGTTGTGCTGTGGATTTGATTCCAAAAATGTTCAAACTTCTCACACAGACAGCTTGTGCATCAGGACGGGTGAAAGCGTCGGGTTCACACATTATCCAACACCACCAGTTGGTCAGTGGTATTTATACGCAGCCCAGTCTGATGAAATCAGACGCCCCAGGAAAAACGGTTTGCACCCTGACAACACTGGATTTCAGCACGATCGAGCCTCGGGCGGCGTTTCGTGTTCTCGCGACAGGGTGATGCAACATTCGACTGTCCACTTCGCACCCAAAATAGGTTCAGAACAGAAAGTACATTTTTGAAACAAATATCAAACCATTTATTTGCCACAAGCTACTGTCGAGTGCAACTGTTGTCTTTCACAGGAATGGTAATTTCATGTCATCAGAAACAAAAACAAAGCACCGCTGCTGAAGAAAGGAGTCCTACTCACGGTGTTTGATCCAACGATGCTTTCCTTAGTTTTGCACACTTCCTGGCTTTTCCAACATTGAATTTCGTGCATCTCAATGCAGCAATGCACTGACTACACCAGGAGTTCACTGACAGTCACACCTGCGGCAAAGCGTTCTCTTATTTTCCTGCTTGATTTACGCTCAGCGAGTGCAAACGAATCCAGGATGCGATGGAAATGAATGTTGAGAGTTCTGGCTGGGGGTCGGGGTCGGGGGCTACTATTGGTCCATGGGCTGCACGTCGTCGAGCTGCGGGTCGGCCGGCTGCGGCTCCACGTCCGGCTTCGCTTCTCCTCCGTCTCCACCCATGTCCTGCGCGGGGAGAGATGACTGGACATGAGGGCAAGCAAATCGAAAAACATTTCTTTTTTGGCTTGCCAAAATCTCAAAAGGATTGGTGCCCTTTCGCAGTGTTTCGCCAGTGGCAAAACGGCAAGTTGCAAAAACGGTGTCTTGTTGTGACATACGAGGATCTATCCAATTATTCTAAGACTCATCATGTTCTCCGCTGTCAGGGCAACTTACGCAAGAAGTACATGGGCCATTAAACCACAGACGACAACAAAACAATGTCAGGTGACCAAACTGTTGTTATTGACAACTTTGTACAAAATGTCTCTGTGTGAAGAGACTTCAGCAATGTCAGTTTGGACCATTAGGTCGAGCCGGCCTGTTGTGCATACCTTCAAAATACTGTCCACCAAAGGCAATGCACTTCTGACACCTGGCTTGCCACTGCCTGAAGCAACCCTCCCACAGGAAGGTAGGAATCAGTCCCATCTCAGTTTCAAGGGCCTCCTGCAGGCTCTCCACATTGCCAAAGTTACGCCCACAGAGCCAGTGCTTGAGGTAGGGGAATAAGAAGAAATCACAAGGCGAAAGGTCCAGGCTGTAGGGGGGGGGTGTCTGAGCAGATTCCAGCCCCTTTCACGCAATGCGCGCAACACAATGTCAGCCTTGTGGGGGGAGGCATTGTCCATGTGTAACTTGTACTCCTCATGCCTCCTCCAGACAGACCTCCATCGATGTCTCACTGCTTCCCAAGCTCTCTCGCTCATGCCTCTGAAGACAAATCTGTTGACAGTGCCATTGTGCACATACTCAACATGAAGGAGTCCGCGGCTGTCAAAAAAAGGGACTACCAACAGCTTCTTGGTTGACCTTGAGCGCCTTGCCACTTGTCCTCTGTCCTCCCCTGCTGCCAACTATTGCATGTTCTTGGTCTTGGAATGAGGATCATAGACATGAAACCATGATTCGTCTGTCATCACCACCCATCGCAGCTGCCTGGGACATGGGTAGGAGTCCAAGAAATTGACCACAAATGAGACATGGGTGCACTTCTGCTGGTCGGTGAGCACATGTGGGATGTACTTGGATGCCTTTTTCTTCAAGGAGAGATTGTGGTGGAGAATTCTGAAGATGGTGCCATAGGAGGTGCTCAAGACCTTGGTCAGGTGATGGATGTCAACACATTTGTCTCTGCTCACAGCCCTGCTGCAAACTTGCACATTTCTGTGAGTCCTTGCACTTCTTGGTCTGCCACTTCTTAGTTTGTCACCAACCTTCAGATGCCCAGATGAGTACTCCTTGTGCAGGCGAAACACAGAGGCACAGGCATACGATCTGTGGCCAAAAACCATCCTCATCTTGTTGACAGTCTGCACTGGAGGGTCCCCAAGTTGCATGCTGAACCAGATGCAGACTCGCTGGATGATTCTCAGAGGAATCTCACTGGACATAGACGCTTGTTTTGCCATCTTTCTGCATGCAAAGCCGGCTGGAAACTGTTCACAAGGTCGCTCAGACAGGCCTCAAGACATTGCATAATCAAGGTTAATTGTCTTGGCATTGTAGTCATCCATAAGTTCGACCTGGTCGCAGACAGCAGCGGAGAACATGATGAGTCTTAGAATAATTGGATAGATCCTCGTATGTTCATCGAAGTGGCCTCTGGTTTCCCAAAGTATCTCTTTCTATCATATTCGGTGGAAAATTCAGGAAGACGGTTGCGAAACAAAGGTGAATCGAAAAAACTCACGTCATCGTCGTCATCTTTGGGTGGAGCTGTGGACCTTTCTTCACCTTCAATCATCTTCAGCTGGGCGAATGTTAAAGAGTTTATGACATGAAATTCACACAATCAAACGTCAGAGCACAGGAACTTCCTGGAAAGCCTGTCTGCCAACATCGTTGATGAAATGACGCAGATTTCTGCAGCGGTGCCGTAATTCTCAAAACGAAAGACGGAATTCTGATTCGTTGCCAATGTCCACTCAAACTCGTTCGGACACAAATGTCAATGAAAGGATACGTATTTCTCCACGTCCTCATCTTCATAGATCGTGAAGTCAACGTCCCTGCCAACGATTCCCAGCGAACAATTCTGCAACAACATAACATACCAGTGCAACAACAAGGTCGTGCACACAAGATGGTCTGCAACCCACAGAGATAGGAACAATTTCAGTTTTCTGGCGCGCGCACACACACTTGGCGTGCAGCACACGAAAAGCGGAGACCTGTACCTTTGTGGTGAGCTCCACTTCTGAAGGCAGCGTGTCGCGCAAGGCGCGCAGTCCGTGTTTGATCAGCTCGTCCAATTCACCTGTCAAAATTTCAGTGTGATGAAAATCGACACAAACACAACTTGATCATCCTTCAATCCTCGTTGGCTCAACTGTGTGTGGCAAACCAGTGAGTATTTGAATAAGATTTTTGTTTTGCCATTCATTCTTTTCTTGATTGAGATGGATTCTCTGACTTGGCGTCGTTCAATTGAAATGTTCCTTTGACACCCAACTTGTCGGAACTCGACCGGTGTTGTCTGTGAGGTCTGGGGAAGAATTTGAGAGACAGCAAAACAAGAGTCAACACGTACAGTCTGGGAAGGTGTCAATGAACTTCTCGAGGTAGGTCCGCGCCGACTGAGACCGCGCCCCGATCGCCATCGACTTGCAGTCGTAGATGTTCGCCGACGGACACGTCTGGTAGATGTGAGGTTCGTTCTGCAGTGAAACCATTGTTTTTCTTGTGAGTAAAAACGTGAAAGAAGTTGCTCGTCCTGCCTACTGACCTTCGCGGTTCAGAAAACAACCTGTTGGTCACTGTTCGAAAACTGCCAGCTCTACCATCACACCAACGCAACAAGAACGAAAGCTGAGTTCCAAAAACTCTACTCACGTCATACAGCTGTGAATCACAAACATGCAAAAGAAAAGGTTACGGCCAGTTCGGGAAGAAGCCTTGCCCCTTTCCCTGCAAAATGTGCAAACCAAAACCAGTGTTTTGTTGATCGTGCAGACTCTACTCACGTCATATCCAGCAACGAGGAGACCCACACCGAAGGGACGCCTGCCGTACCTCTGTGTTGGAATTTGTGATTCTGTTGGCTGGTCAAGGAAACAGTTTCATAACCAGTTTCGACCATTCAAAAGGGGGCACAGGGAAAACTTGCACAAATGCCAGGTCAGCAAATTGGAAACGCGAGTCTTTTCAAAAGGCGTTGTTGCTTTGGATTGTGCGAGTCTTTTCAAAAGGCGTTGTTGATTTGGATGGTGCATTCACAACAGTGCAATTACCCAAGATCAGGGACTGGCAAAAGGATACTGTTGGCGATCATATTGACGAGCCTGGAGACTGGCAGCGGCTTGTCGTAAGCGTAGCGGGAGTTCATGCATTCCGTCCTCATGAACTTGCTGAAATGAAGCGTAACTTCAACCATTTCATCTTTCAACAGGAGCACAATTTACCGTTTCAACTGAACTGTACGATTCTCAGAAAACCTGGCAACGGCAACACGCACGTCGATTTTCGCTCAACATTCAAGATTTGTTCAGACACTGAAGTGTAGGTACCTCAAGCCTCTGGCGTCTGCAGTCAATCCAGCGATGGCGATGCCGACGTGGTCGTCGATGTGCAGGATTTTCTTTTGATGAGACGACAGCTCGGACGGAGCTCTCTGAATGGTAAAGACAGGATCGAACGAGTTGCCAGGGATCTTCGTACAGAATGTACATTTTCTTTGAACAGGGACATCGATGTCCACTTTGTCAAAACAAAACACAATTTGCGCGACAAACAAACGAACCTTCAAGGCAACAAGAATTGCATGAGTTTTCGACTTCAATCCGATGGCTGCCGAACCCTGCTTGACAGCTTCCATCGCGTATTCGATCTGGTGGATCCGCCCCTGGAATAAACACAGAAATTGTTTTCAATCTGAATCTAGCCTAAAATTTAATGGAAACTGAGTGCAAACTCAACAACTGTGAACACTCACCTGGGGGCTCCACACCGTGACATCGTTGTCGTACTGGTTCCGAAACTGAAATGACAAAACAGTCGTGGTGTCAGTTTGACGTGTTGTAGAGTCTGCCTGGATCGCAACACAACCAGTGTGTGGTGCTGTTCAACCAGTGTGTGATGCTGTTCGACCGCCTACAAGCGGCTTCAGATCTGGTGGGGATCTTGCCCAATTCGACAGCACACAACGCAAACAGTAGGACTTCCGAGTGACAAGGCAGGTTTGTTGGACTGGACAGCTGAATCCTCAGGCACGGAGTCATATCAGGGGCTCTGTGATCAGAATCTGGTAAAGTGCGTGCATACACCAGGCCGGGAGGCTCATTGGACCTACAGAAGTTTGTGCAAAGAAATTTATGGGGGTTCCTTGAGTCAATTTGGTTGATTCTTCCCTCAAGACCATCTTTCTAGGAACCTCCATTATCGCCCACATCCACAATTTCCACTTCATTTGATCAGATGTCCAAATCACACTGCCTGAAAATTCTTCACGCCATTCTGTACCTGCCAAAATCTTCTTCAGACAGACCACACCTGAACCTTCAAATGGGCGCTATTCTACTGCTGCGGGGCCAATAAAACTTGCACACTCACCATTGCACCGGCTTTTTCTGTTGATGCTGACCTCTGGCGTCGGAAATGTGTTCAGCGCAGATGTCGCTTCGACCAGACTTTTCTGTTTGTCAGCCCAGTTTGCAGGTTTTCAGTTTCGCGCTTCCTTCAGGCGAAATAAAACCCGAGGGGTGGGGAACGTCAAAGGCGAATGCAAGACCACATCGACAGGGTCACTACCAAGGAAGCCGGTCTCAACTTTGGTGGAATTCAAAAATAGAAATCGGCAAAAAAAAAACAAGTTTTGCGCATTTTGGAGCACCCCCACCCTCCTCGATGTATACGTTCCTGCAAGTGTTGAATAAAATCGTTTCAAAGCACAAAAAAAACCCTCTTGATCCGTTTTGTGTAATTTGTGTGGCTGTGAATTTGTGCCGTTTCACATCAATTGGATTGTGCTTTATCAGGATGATCAGGCAAATGCAAGCGACACGAATCAATAGGTAGTGCCAAAGGATTCGGTGATGTTTGAAGAAACAATGGACAATGGACGACAACATTTCCACCGTTTCAATCAAGCACTACCATTATTCATCTCTCCCTGAAGACGGTTTGTTGCTGGGTCCAGGTAAAGATGACAATTTACTTTTCTTCCTGTGCAAAGGAGAAGTCATGGGCAAATTCGATTCAGCTTGACACAATTGATTCGGTATGGCAGGCCCAGCGTGTCATTTGGATGATGTTCCGAATCTTTTGTGAAACAATTCAGGCTGAAAAATCTTCCAAGCTGGAGTATATGATTCCAGGGTGAGGCTTTCTTTCATCATTCATGCCCTTTGGGAATACCAATGCAGGAGATATTCAAGAGAATTGTTGAGTACAGAGCCTCTTGGCTTTGAGAGTTGTTGAGACCGATCGGGCTGCCCATGCTCCAAACTCATGAATTTCTCATGCAGCAGCAAGAAATGACGTGCAAAACACAGCACAACTTCCATGTTGGTGTTCAAAGCAAACTATCTTGAGCTAAAATCCCAGTCAAGTCAAAGAAGTGGTCCAAAAGAATTTGACTGCCTTTGTTGCAGGCCTCCAGTGCAAGAATCACCTGGAGAGGAGCGGATTCATGGAAACAGTAAACCTCTCAAGTTTTGAGCTGACAAAGCTGCCCAGTTCTGTGTGTGTGTCTGTGTGTTGTGTTGACAGCTGTGGTTCCAGCTTGGGTATCATGTCCTTGGAGAAGGGAAATATCAGGGAAATGTTTTGTGGGAACAGAAATTTGGCACCATGAAGGCAGGTCTATTTTCGAGGAAGTTCGGTAACGTCAGGCCATGTGATTGAACTGGGTCAAACCTCGGCAGAAAACAACTGTTTGAAGTTTTGTTTTGAACAAAATTGTTCCGATTTCAAGAAATGGATTGGTGATCGGATGATTTTGTGAGGTAGCAGTACCTTCCATAATGCAAAGTTTGGAGAGGGAACCGTTGTTACAAAGTGGACGCCGGACTTATGGAGAATTTTCGGGGTTGGGGCATCTCAGCACTTTGGCGGATTTGGACAGTGTTTCCTCCACCTCGTCTGCTGTCTACGAGGACGACGATATCCGTGTTTCTGTGGGTGAGTGTCTCTTGATGGTCACAGAACAAGGCCATGACAAGTACAGTTTGCTGATAGGTCAGGAATTTGTGGATCCTTCCTGCACCCATTTGAATGATCAGACAGCTGTCATCAATGATCGGGTCAAAAACTGTCACTGTCACATGGCGGCATCAAGAATGTGACATCTGGATCCAGAGACAAGCCTTCAAAATTGTCACCCTCAGGAATATAGTATTGAGATGTGTGTGTGTGTGTGTGTGCGTGCGTGCGTGTGTGTGTGCGTGCACTGGCAAACAGGTTCAGGCAAAAGAACGTTAAGAACGTTTTGAGTTGCAGGCAGGAAGATTTCCAGATACAGAACTGTCGTCCGTGCAGTGGAAATATGCAGAGATTACGTCAAATCTTGTGGACTTTGCTTTCGGTATCTTCCGGGGTACCTCTGTTGGCGTTGACTCGCTATCTTTCTGAGAGACGCAAGCACACTCGAACACAGCGCAAGAACACTGAATCGTGAAGACATCCCTTTGGTCCGAACACAAAAGCGTAATCTCTGTTTTGGTGACCATTTCTTTGAATGTGCAGAGAGGCATGGATGTCCGTCCCCGGTAGGGTGTGGCAGGAAGCTACAGTATTTGCTGGTGGCGAGCCAGGCTCTGCGACACGGAAATTATCGATTCTTTGCCCGAGCGGAAAGTGAAAGTGTCTTTGATCGTTTCTTTGCTCGTAGCAATGGAATTTGACCCGCTGCATGCAGGTGAGGTGTGTGTCGCTGTGTTGCTCTTGGCCCAGAGATTGCTCGCGGCTTGCAGCTTTTTTCTTTTCTGAAAAGTGGCGCGTGCAGTGTGCAGTTGCTGATTTCGTTAGTTTCTCGTGGTTGTGTCCCCTGGGTCACACATGAAAAGCGGACGTCAACCCCGGAGTCAACAGTCAATCCACTTTGTCCGACGCTGGTAAAATCCGCACTGGTCAGTGAATTGCTGCAGTCCGCTGAACGGTACAAACTGCCTGCAAAGACAACGTGCAGCGTTTCATGCGACCTTTGATTTCCAAGGGCACATTGAAATTTGATTCATGCACATTGAACTTTAATTCATTCCAGGAAAAAATCTGACGCATGTGCAAAACTGAACTTTCACTGAGAGAGCAAAAATTTATCTTTCTGTTTTGATCTGAGAGTGTTGATCGATGCCGGTTTCAACAGGTGACAATTCGTACAGCAAAATATGTCGTGTTTTGCAGACAAGAAAACAGTGCAACAGGCATGTGTTTTCGTAGAAGATGCTGTCAAGGTGCGTTGGTATTTCACTTGCTTTACTGCTGTTTTTGCCTTCGCAAAGCCCAAAATTACATGTTATTCAGTCTGAGTGTTGTTTTTCAGTACCGCTCCATACATCACCGGGTGGACGAGCGCTCCCTGCGACTCTACAAAATCTACCACTCCTGGGCGTCGCAGTGGTCAGTCTTGATTTCTCCGACTTGTGTCCTTTTGCTGTTGCAATTTCTGCAGCGGATCCAGGGGCGAGCCGCCGGCCGCCCCAACCTCGAGAATTAAATTTACCCTGATTAACTTTGAACCTCTGAGGGTTGGAAATCGGCCGAGATCGAAGTCACCACAGCCCGATCCTGGATCCGTGAAAGGGCGAAAGACACAAGATGTCTTGCAGTGGAACACATTCAGCTGCTGGTCGCATCATCAACATCAATTCCTCTGAAAGTGTCTCGCATCCCTCAGGTTCATACAAATCACGATATTCGTGCTGCACATGCTCGCATTTATCGAGTGGCCGTCATCGCTCGTGTGGACGTCCGACCCCAGGTCCAGGGAGTCTGTCACGGAACTGCCCTGCGGTGCCACGGAAAGCATAGAACTCTTCTGTCTGCTCGTTCTGTTGGTGGACCTCATCTTGCAGGTCAGATTTGCCAAGAGAATCATCCCCCCACAATCGCAAGATTTTTGTGTCCGTCCCTGAAACAAGCTGTCGCTCCCCTAGAAAAATTGACAACAAATCTTCACAATGTAACAAGTCTGTGCTTTGTGCGTTCTCGAGATAGACATTCAAACAACACACAGATTGCTCTTTGGAGAAATCCTCTTTGCAGAAAATGCACTGAAACGTCCCGTTTTTCAGTCGTACCTGCGAGGGAAGCGGCAGTTTCTGAAGAGCAAGTGGCTCATGGCATTCGTGCTCGTCATCGCCTTCTCGCTCGTCGACTGGTTCGTCACCGTCGGACTCGGCTGCAGCGATGTGAGTGAGCAGTTGTCCAGTGAAAGTGCGTTTTCAACGTACATTGCGGGTGTCGAAAATTGCAGACACTTCGCACCGCTGTTGGCCTTCGCAAAGATTTTCGTCCAACTACAAACGAACAACGTCAAACGTAGAGCCAAAGTACCCGAACATATGGCTCGGGTTTCTGCAGCTCCATACATCGTACACCGTGTTGTGTACATGGGATCAGTCTTGATAAATGAGGAAACGGAGTGGGTTGATAACCATGAAGAGTTCAAAGCCTTGATGGTTTGTGGAACTGTAACGTGAGATCGCGCTTCTCCGTCTCTTCAGCGGATCCGGCTGCGGCGGATGCTGCGGCCCTTCTTCCTGCTGCAGCACTCGATGCTGATGAAGAAGACGGTTAACTGTCTGCGGCGCACGCTGCCGCAGGTCGCGAGCGTGCTGCTCCTCCTCGGGTTCCACCTCTACTTCTTCACCGTCTTCGGGATGTTGTTGTTTCCTGTGAGTCGAAAAGCAATTGTGGTCCATTAGAGCAAGCACTTGTTTGTGATTTTCGTGGCCTTGTGCAGAGGAAACGTGGAGGAACAAGGTTGAATACGTTTCTTTCGGGTGCATTGGAGTTCTGAGGGAACCAAGTGAAACCCTGTACCTGTGTCCGGGTGTGGACGGGTTGTCAAACATTTCCGTTTTCCATTTTCAGAAATCCGCCAAAAACGAGACGCTCACGAACCCAGACGACGTGCCGTCAAAGGTGAGTGGAATGACGACCTTTGTCTTGAATGTGGCGAACGTGTCTCGCGGATTGCTCCGAACAGTGTTGATTGTGACAATGTGAAACTTCTCGGAATTTCAGGGAACAGAACAAAGCGATTACTTCTCGACACTTGAACAATCCTTCATCAGTATGCTTGTACTCCTCACCACTGCCAACAACCCAGATGGTGAGCTGCTTTTGACCAATGTTTGGACGACGTTTTGTGGGGGCACAACAGTGCATTTCTGTGCGACTGTCTCTGCCTGATTGATCACTGTTGATGCCGTTCGGTGTGTGCACTCTTCACCCCAAGTGAAGTCGGGTGGGTTCAGGGGACAGGATCTCCCAGTGTTGCATTTTTGTTTACCTGTTGCTCCTCCTTGGATTCCTTGTATTTATGTACCGCCATTTTGCGCTTGCAACACCCAAGGAGCTGCTCGTCTCGATTCTGGTGTGTTTTGTTGATGGTGGCGGATAATGGGATCATCTGTGGAAACAAAACCTGTAGCATTCATGTGTCCACAATTCCTTTCCCTCCCCTCCCCACAAATGCCCTCCCCGCCAACACCCTGTCCTAACATGCCAACATCCGCTGAACAGGCGAATATCCTCTCCCCCGCCTACCAAGGTTAACACCCCACTTGCAAGCCAACACCCCCCAAACAGGCCATTGGCCCCCGACCAGTCCAACACCCCTAGTGACCAACACTCTCCTGACAAGCTAATACCCCTTGCAGGCACAAAACCCCCAATAAGTCAATACCCCCGGTGGGTCAACACTCCTTGACAGGATAAGTTCCATAGAAAGGCCAACACTCTCCCTCACAGACCAACACCCCCTTGACAGGCCACCCCCCCCCCCACCAAGATTCCCCCCCCCCGATGGTCCACTCCACCCCCGCCCCCTCCCCAAAAAGTGGGTGATTGTTTGTCTGAAAACACGACCACTGGTTCCTGCCTCGCCTTGAACAACAAAAGAGAAAATAACGTTTGACAGAGAAACATGGACAATTGTGATTTGATGTTCCAACATAGTGTGTTGGACGAAATATTTCAAAGTATCTATCTCCTGTCTGTTTCAGTGACCATTCCAGCGTACAGCAGAAACAGATTGTACGCCATATTTTTTGTCATCTTTCTAGTCATTGGTAAGGCTTGAAAATACCAAATCTGCTGGCATTTTGTCAAGAGCAACTTCCGAAATGTTTCGTGATCTGATCACAGTTTGAAGGCCAAAGACTGTTTTACCAACACAAAAAAGTGCGTATCAGTTGGCAAGCAATCTGCACGTCTCGTCTGTCACCTTGATTCCAAGAATGAAACTTTTATTTTGGTTTCAGGTTTGTATTGCTTCATGAACATGTTAACCGCTGTGATATACAACCAGTTCCGAGGATATTTCTTGGTGAGTCCTGCATTGCATTTTGCTGCAGTGAAATTGGAAAAGAAAAAAAAAAACAGTTTGTCGTCAAATCTTTTACAGTCAAAAACCGTTTTGTGGTTTTCAGAATTCTATGCAGTCAAGTCTGTTCAGAAGACGGCTTGGAATTCGAGCAGCGTTTGAAGTTCTCAGAAGAAGAAAAGTGGCCTTCAAATACCAGTCCAATGTGGACGCTGTTGGGTAAATAGAAAATCCAGATTTCAATCTATCTTCGCCATCAAACGGAAATACAGATTTCCATTTTCGACGGCGTAGTTTGTGGCGAGAACGAGGTTTTCTTGTTTTTCTTATTCCTCGGTTTGTTGCAGGGAAGTGGTGCCGGTGCGGCATCTTCGGATGGTGGTAGCGGAAGTGGACATGCCTCACCTCTACAAGGACGCCATACTCAAGGTTTGACTGCTTCAATGGGTGTTTGATAACCAACCCGACACACGAATCAGGTGGCTGCGTTTGTTTCAGCCTTCACTCAGAAACTTATTTTCTTCATTGCTCGCAGGAACTGGATGACAACATGGGAGGGTTGCTCAACGCGGATCAGTTCACCGGTGTGTTCTACGTTCTGGAGGCGGATTTCAGCAAAACAATGGTGCGTTCATCAGATATTTGTGTGCTTCGCAAACAATTTGCGATTCGTAGACTGAGTCACATTATTTTCTGTCCAGAGACCCGAGCTGTGGGAACCACGAGGAACTTACTTGAAGATTATGCAGAAAATATGCGCGCACAAATATTTTACTTACTTTGGCTGTCTCATTGCATTGGTCAACATTGTCATCATTTCCGTGAGTATTGTGTTTGTGTGTGTGTCTTTGCTTGCGTGCGTGTGTGCGAAAGACTGGTGCGCTGTATGTGTGTGTGGTGTGTGTGTATCTGATGGGCAACAGAAATGCGAGATCTCTCTTTGAAATGAATTTGGCTCCTGAGTCAGCTCTACCTCTACTGCTCCTGCTCATTCCGTATCGCGCGTGCGCCGCAGCTCGAGTTGGCGATGGAGTACGACCACCTGACGGAGTCGACGCACACGACGCTCGGAGTCGTCAACATGATCTTTGTCGTCTACTATCTGGTAGAGCAGGTCAGTGACTTTGTAGCGATTCGTCAAAGAGTCTGAACAAAGAGCCGAGAGAGTGCTTGCTGGGAAGTGTCCACAAGTGGAGCCCTGAGAGCTCAGGCCCTTGATTCTTCCTCTGAATGAGTCCCCCAACCGTGCGGCTTTCAGTGTGAAATTGTTGGGCTTGGTCGGCCTCAGCAACAGAGGCCTTCTCGACCCAAATCCTGCATTCGGTCCTGGTGTGTGGCTGCCGTTCTGTGCACGTTGGTGTGTGCGTGCGTGTGTGTGTGTGTTTGTGTGTGCGTTTCAACCGAATTGTTGTGTTCTGAAAAAGGAAACGTGCACATTTCAGTCGTTGAAGCTGTGGGCGATGGGTTGGGAGCGGTACTCGTACGACAGGTCCAACGTGTTCGACGGGGTCATCACTGTTGTCCTGGTGGTGAGAATTTGCAGTGGTATTCGCAGCAAGATAAAGTTCAAAGACTACGATGCATGATCAATCGCTTGCAGACAAAATGTCGTTTTGACAACTTCAGCCAAAAAAGTTGACTTCTCTTTTCAGATCATCGAGATTGTTTTCATCAGCCTTTATGGAATTCCATTTGTGTCAAAGTGAGTGTCACCCTCCCCCTTCCCGTTGCCTTCCGTTCCTGTCAAAGAGCGTGCTTGACAGCGTGGTCACTTCGTCGCACTTTCACCCTGACGTAGTGGTTTTCCTGTTTGAAATGAGGTTTTGTGTGTCCCACAGAGACGGTCAGCACCCGCACAAGGTGTCGCTCTGGGACTTGGTGCGGCTCATCAACATGCTCATGATGCTGAGGCTCTTCCGCCTCATCGTCGAAATCAAGGTGTGTGAACCTTCCCATCTGCCCTGGGAAACTTGTGGTGTAGTTTGATTATTACACCCCAACAGTGCTTCGTTCTCATGAAAGTCCCCTTTGCAAACACATTTGTGTGCTCAGACAGGCAGACAGACAGACACCACACACACACGCACGCACATGCATCAATGTGTCCTCTTATCTTCGCTGTGTCTGTTGCAGCCGATGCTGATCGTGGCGAGCACCCTGCTCGACCTGGTCAAGAACCTGAAGTCGTTCGCGGGAATCCTTGTTGTGAGTAATCGCTTCACACTTTCCATTCTCGTGGAATTTCCTTTCGGGAGCGTTTGATCTTCAATGGTGATGTTCTGAACTTTCAGGTGATTTACTATTCGTACGCTTTGCTGGGAATTGAGCTCTTCTACGATGCTATTCCTGCTCCAAAGAACGACACAAACATGTGAGTGTTTCCCAGCCCCTTTGTCTCTAAGTTTTCGTCCACTTGTACGTTGTTCAACTTTGTTTGTGTTTGCTGGTTTTCAGTTCGTACCCGTGTGGCTCGTATGAGCAGCTACAGTATTGGCCCAACAACTTCAACGATTTTGCTGTGAGAATCAACATTCAGTTCCTGGATCGATTCTGACGATTTGATGTTTCAGCCGAAATGTGATCGTAATGTACGCTGTTTGCAAAACTTACTCAGCTGGTTCTTTCCAGTCGTCCCTTGTGCTGCTGTGGGACATCATGGTCGTGAACAACTGGCACGTGTTCTTGGATGCGTACTCCAGATACGTCAACTCGTGAGTCTCATCAACGAAACATCTCTCAGTTGATTGCCATCGGTGTGAACGGCAAACCACCGGGGCATCGTTCACGTCGGACATTTCGTTTGTTCCAGCTGGGCGCAGGTTTACTTCATCGTGTGGTGGCTCCTCTCGGTCGTCATCTGTCTCAACCTCTTCACCGCGCTCATTCTCGAGGTACATCGCACGCTCAGAAGTTGCTGTTTTCTGGTCAAAATCGCGAAAAAAATTGTCAAGGCTTGCGGAGGTGTGTTGTGTTCACCCTCATTGATATTCTCCGGTTGTTCCTCTGCCTGTTTGACGAAGCTGCTCAGTTTTATGCTGGAACAGCGGTGTTGGAAAATTTACGATTGATTCGTTGGAACCTTGACTTGAGTTCTTTTTGCGCAGAACTTCATTATGCGGTGGGACCGACTGAACCAGCGTCGGCAGAGAACGGAGTCGGTCGCGTCGGAAAACTACACCAACGAGTACCTGACAGTGCACGACATGTTCAGGTGAAGATCAATACAATTTTCTTGTAGACGCCACTCAAGACACAAAATTTAACGCTGAAGTGGTTGAGTTGCACTCAAATACTGAGTTGCTTCACAACGGACGGAGAAAGTCCACGGATCCATTGACAGCACCGCCAACGTGTCACTTCGCCCCCAGTTACACACACACTCACACACACACACACACACACACACACACACACACACACACACACACACACACACACACAAGTCCAATTTTGTGAGTGGTTTCAACAAAGTTGTGTTCCGTTGCAGAGGGGACCTGCAGGAGCCGTCGGAGCAGGCGCTCCTCGTCGAGCTGTATCAACACTCGCACCTCGTGTTGGCGGGACTGAGGCACAGCGACGAGGCGAGCACCTCCGCGCACAGCTGACCTCGCCAGAGCAGGGACGGGTGCGGCGGGCTCGAGTGGAGCAGAACTGTGCCAAGCTTCTCAACCGGTGCAGATACAAACAAAACCGGTTGAGGAGCAACCCCATCTCTTCTGTCTCCGTGCTGGCCAAGAAGCATGGATGGCAGGCACTCCAGCCAGGAAACTTGTCTCTGTGTCAATGTGCCTTTTGTCGTTTTTAAAGCCTGGCCATCAAGCCATTTTTACACAGGCGTGTGCCTGTGTCGCAGCGACGGCACTGTATTCGGGGGTGGGTGGGGGTGATCAACGTACGCATCATCCAAGTGTCTTTGTGGAAGCGTGCAATAATTATGGTGGTCACCTTGAAGGAAACGCGTTTTTGGTAACACTCCTGAGTTCAATGCGTAGTATTCTTGTTCAAAGTGATTGTCTGTCTTGCTCAATTCAACTCTGGTTGAAAAAGCTTCCCTTCTGGTTGCACGGGAGCGAACAGGTGTTTTCTCATCCTGGTGGGACGTCTGATCGTTTTGATTGCTGACTGCTACGAGGGAGGTCCTAAAATATGCGGTTTCTGTCCGGAAAAAGGCAACTTTTCAGGGAATGAAAATTACAGAATGAATGCCGATTTGCACCCTGATGTCCTGGCTGTCTGTTGACATGCAAGAAACTGTGCCAGTGTGCCAGATGACATCGGAATGCAGCACTCAAGGTCAGCAGGTGCAAGTCAGACGGCGACTGGTTGTGCGAGCATGCAGTCATGTATCTCCGAGGAATTTTCCTGCTTTTTTGGATAAGTCTCATGCCTCCTCCAGTGTCAATGGACTCTAAAGTTGAGCAGAGGACTGTGCTCCGGTTTCTTGTGCATGAGGGGAAGAAACCCATTGAATGCTGGAGGCAAATGTGCCTGGTCTTTGGGAGCCGTACAATGTCCAAGAGCCGCATTCGGGTGTGGCACAAACGCTTTCTCAATGGACGTGATTCCTTCAAAGATGATCCACACACAGGAAGACCTCGATCTGCCAGATGCCAACGCAACATCCAAAGAGTGCAGAATGCCCTGAACAAGGATCACAGAATGACTGTTCGTGGTTTGGCAGAGGAAACCAACATTTCCAAGACTTTGGTGCATGGAATTTTGAAGAAGGACTTGCATTTGTCCAAGGTTGCCGCGAAGCTGATCCCCAAAGATTTGACCCAAGAGCAAAAGGCCTTCAGGAAGAGACTCTGTGAAGAAAATCTGGCTGCCCTGCAGGTCAACCCAAACCTGATGGACCTTGTTGTCAGTGGGGACGAATCCTGGGTCTCAGTGCTCGAGATGGAAACAAAACAGTCCAGTTCTGCTTGGATTCCAAAGGGTGATCGACAGGCAAGACCAGCGAAGGCGCGGCGTCAAAGGAGTGTGAGGAAATCGATGTTGACCGTGTTCATGGACAAAAAGGGCGTGGTTTTAGCGGAGTTCCTGCCACCTGGCACTACTGTCGACACAGACCACTACCTGGAAGTGCTCCAAAGACTGAAAGAGAACATCCGGCAGAAGAGGCCACAGTTATGGGGTAGAGTTGGGCGAGGCAGGACACGCCCTTTCCTCCTCCATCACAATAATGCCTCGAGTCACACATCAAACAGGACAATTGCATTCATTGGTGAGAGCAACATTGAGATGGTGGCACACACCCCCAATTCACCTGACCTCGCCCCCTGTGACTATTTTTTATTTCCAAGACTGAAAGCAGAGCTCCGGGGGGTGAGGCATGCAAATGTGGCTGAGATGCAGAGATCCGTGCTGCGGGTGTTGTGCCAAATTCGTCCTGATGAGTTCTAGAGAGCCATGATGTCTCTGCCCTTAAGGTGGATGAAGTGTGTCGCTGCCAAGGGCGAGTATTTCGAGGGGCGTGGCCTTGCAATTGACCCGGAACAACATGGACTCGAAATCATCTTCGGTGAGGACAGTGAACTTGAGGAGTCATCTTCAGACTCAGGAGAATCTACTGCAGACAACTGAGAACATTTCCTGTTAGTGGGCGCCGGGCGCCGCCTGTGTTGCATTTTTTACATCCAGTTTATCCAGATGTTCCATTTTATATTTGAGTTAATTCGGTGTTGTTGGCATGTGCGTTGTCTTTTGTGTTCACATTAAAGTTGGCATGAACATCGGACCAAAAATAGTTGCCTTTTTCCGGACAGAAACCGCATATTTTAGGACCTCCCTCGTATTGTTCTGGTGGCTGAGTGACTGTGCTATTATAGTTTTGCTACACAAGCAACGTTTTCCTTGATTCGCTTGCGCCACCTTTGTGTTTGTGCAGTCGCTGTTTTAAAAACAAATCATTTTCATCATTGTGTGTCACGATTTACATCGTCGCTCGGTGTTTGTTGCCTTTGAATTCGAATTCTATGAATTGTGAACAAAATTTTATCAAGTGCATGTCATCGCCTGTTCTAATTCATTGCAATTATTCTTGCTTATTCTTGCTTTCAAACAGTTTGTTCAACCCTCTTGTCTGCATGTCACTCACATTTATGCTGGTCGTAAATGCTTTTAGCTTGGCGTGTCGTATATGGACACACACACACACACACACACACACACACACACACACACACACACACACACACACACACACTCGGTTCAAAATAAACTTGCAACTCAATAGGTTCAAGGTTTCTCTTGCTTGGAATTTTTTTGTCACGTTTCCTTGAGAAAGAGTATCGCCATAAAAATTGCCCACTGGACATTTTCCCTTTTCAGCGAGTTACAAACCTTCAAAATTCAGTGCGGAAATGCGGCGGTGCATTGTGACGAACTTGCCCAAAGAATTCGTCGGAGGTGCTGCCGCCTTTGGGAATGTGACGGACTTCTTTTCCGCGCCTTGGCGGTTCAGGGCCTGTCAAAAGAACACGAGAACACCACATTTGATTTGACGGCCGACTGGGTTTTAGTTCTGCCAGGTTCTGGCACGGGTTCTGACAGAGGTTTTGCATGGATTCCAGGTTCTGGCTTTGTTGTTCACCTGGGCCAGGTTCAGATACAGATTCTTATGTGTGTACCATGCAGTACGGGGTCCAGGTCCTGGGTTCAGCGTTTTGTGACGGGTCCTGGCCTGGGTTCCAGTTGCTGCTTGCAAGGTTTGGTCTGGCTTTCAGGTCCTGCGTACGTTGTGCTATGAATTCCAGGTTCTGCCCTGGGTTCCGGTTTTTGTATTCCGTGCATGGTTGTGGCTAGGTTCTTGTGTTGGTTTGGTTACTGGGTCTGGATGTGCATGGTCTTGGGTTTGACTTCTTTCTGGCGGTGTAACACATGCTGCAAGAGTTTGGCTGGTTTTGCTCTGTTCTGCATTTTCGGCTGCAGGGGATGGGGGCTGGCGACCTGGATTCAGCTTTTGGGGGTTCGCCTTCAGAGGTCGAAACAAAAGGACTTTTGCTTTGGGGTTCTGCCTTGATTTTCTGGGGCTCTTTGAGTCCGGGTTGTACCCACAAGACAACACATCACCACTCTGTCGTCTTTTTTTGCTGAGATTAGTTTCATCAAAATGGGCAATTTTAACATTTTAAAACTCTTTTGCTTTACCGTAAGTTTCTTTCCACGTTTCTTTCCACGAATTCAAACTGCGTCTGAAATCTCTGTTGCGACAGAAAAAAATCTCGACGGTGAAATGCAAACACAGTTTCTACAACAGACGGCGCACTGACAAAGAAGAGATCTCGACCCTCCCAGTCTGGACAAACCAGACACTAACTTATTTGGAAACATTCTTTACCTTGCAGAAAATGCCGTGTTTTCAAACAAGGTAGGGTTCACCGAGAGAAGGGCAAAGTTTTTCTTTGGTAAAAACTGACATGGAATGTTGTTTGATCTCTACGATGTACATTAATGATGTGTGTTGATGTAAAAGGAATAATTCATCTTGGGTTTGAACTCTGTTGGATCAGATCGTGAACCTGTTTCCTGGTCTTTTGATTCCGATCCTCTTCTGCTGTTTTGCTTTGCTGCTCACTCTTTGTGCCTTTCTTCGAGACATGTGCGGGTATGGAAAATATTTCCACTCCCTCTGATTCAGACGTTGTTGATGTTGATTCTTGGTCAGACCTCCAGCATAAATCTTCGGTGATAGTCTTTTTTCACGTCAAACTTTTTCTGTTCGAACTATGTCAGTTTTTGTAAGTCTTTACCTCTCAAGGCGCACTTGGAAATATGTCGGCGCGTTTCGGTCCCTATTCATGGGATCACAGATCTGTAGATTCGAAGATCCAGCAGTCCTCCTACAGGACGTGGCAGGTACTGGATTGCAATGTGAATGAAATCACCATGGATACACTGACGGTCTTCAATTTCTACAGGGCAAGTTCTCTACTCGCATCACTGAGTCGCACAGTCCAGGCAAACCCATTCTATTTCCATGCAGGAGGGTCGTTTCCGAAACGGGACCCGAAAGCTGACATGCACGCAGGAAGACAAAAATGCTCTTCAACTGCATGATGCCTTTGGGATGCTGATGCTGAAATCGTCTTTCTTTTTGGTGGGGATGCGGGATAGATACCTGGATGTGCTGCTGCAGTTGTTGCCGCTGTTGCCACTGCTGTTACTGAATGACGCTACATTGTTCGCAAGTTACAGAAGACCGTGCACATCAAGGTCGACTGTCAGCACCCATGTCAGTTGCGCATTATTCTCGAGGCAATTTGAGAGAACTTGACAAATCAAACAAAGGAAATAATCCTTGAGCGACGGATATGAAAACTACCCTCGCTCTCTTCACTCGCACACAGGCAGGTGTTTCTCTTGAAGTGCTCACCTTTCCTGAGCTCTTCAAGAACAACTATCAGGAGACACAAGATTTGGAAACAGGTGAATCGAGCTCGTAAACCTTATCATTTTAACAAGCCCATTGATAAAGCGGCACGCGCCAGGCACACTCTAGAGCTTTGTCGTCTATGTTTGCTCACCTTCTTCTAAAATACCCATAAAAAGTGGAGGAGTGCTCCGAGAGTTGTTCGTAAAATGCGGCTAAGTAAACGACACACAGGTGAACCGTCGGTAATATAAATATCAGCGCAGACAGAATGATATTTCAATGTCATGCGCCACTTTTTCTCCCCCCTCTTGACATTCTCGAGCAAGCAAAATGTTCCGCGATTTCCTGTGTGCCGTGGAAATCCCTCCACGTTCTCATTGTTGGACGTTATTTGCAAGAATTCCGTTGAAAGGGAATGAGTGGAACCAAAGGAAAAAAAGCGAAAATTAATCTTGAAGACGCACGGATTTGCGTCTTCCATCTCCATGCACAATTGCGGAGCGACAATTGAGCGTTTCTGCATAAATTCAGTGAACCAGAAGTTTCGAGGTCCGGTTGCTTCGAGCACGCCGATACATGTTGCGGACACCTTTCTTTTGCCAACAAACATGTGCAGACCTTTTTCGGTTGGACAAGATCTTTTTCTCCCGAGAAGCACTGCGACAGCTCAAAACTTCCTGCGTGCATGCATGGAGGTGCACGATTTGCGCACTTGTGTTTTCTCCCTGGCTTCGGACACAAGTGGTCAAAAGTACGAAAACGAGAGGAATTGCTGGGAAGAGCTTGCGACAAGTGTACGTTATCTGGTGTAGTCTTATCAGCGAATTGTCCTTCTCATTCTGGCTTACAACAACGTTCAGACACAAACGTTCGAGACATTTGTGCAAGCAGCCGTCGACCTGTGTTGACACCCAGGTGAATCTCAGAACAGAAGTCATTGGAAAGGAGAAACATCTTCATATCGAAGCTCAAGTAGATCTGCCTGCTTACATACCAAGTAGTTTGCAAAGGTGTGCACGTGAAGTTTCTGAATGTTGATCCTCCCGAAGTGGGGGCTTTTACGTTTGTGTAGGAGGAGAAGCACAACACCTTTTGAGGGAAGGCACACCTTCGTCCGTGTTGTCTACTGCTCCTTTCTCAACGGTTCCTAAAACACTTCTCCCTCACCTCTGCACCACGCAAACACAGCGCTGCTATTTTGATGTCACATCGTTGAAATTTTTGTCGGAAATTTCAGCGCGGCAAATATTTGAGCAGTTAACACCATTCTAATTTAGTGGACCTTCATTTCCTTCACTTTGTGAAGAACTTCGCTCGGACAAAAGAGTTCAAAGAATAAATATTGAAATTTTACAACAGGGACCAAATCATGTCCCACAGTGATGTTGTTTGAGATGGAGTATTTTGTTTAATGCCAATATTGAACACTTTGTGCCCATCAAAGACAACTTCTGACAATAAGAAATCAAGTTGCTCCAAAGTCCTGTTTGATCACAGAGAGCCTTCGTTGGTCATCAAGTGAAACCACTGGATCATTTGTGGGTTTCTAGCTGAACATTACTCGGGATTAAATTACACGAGAGTAATAGAGCTTTCAATGGAGTGACCCCCAAATTTGACAATATGGCATATCTCGGCCTTTAATCTCGCACCGCGACAAACGCTTTGCTGAAGTACAGCTAAATGCAAACGCGAGTGTAAGTATTTGGTCAAGTCGTGATGACTTTCTGATTTGCAAGTCTAATCAGGGGAGTTTTGCATCTCTGACCATCCTCTATGGAGTCAGCGCGAGAGTACGTGAGAACAAAAACAAGGATCTTTAGTGACTCACGAACCAACAATTTTTGTTTGTGATCGCTTTGTCGAATGGAACTGGACTTGATTCATTTTTGAAACCTGCCCTGAAAATGAAGCTGTTCTCAGGACTCGCTACGAGGTCGCGTGCACGCTGCAGAGGCACGTTCATCCAGAATTAACGCGGAATGCAACAAGGATTGGAATTTACTGGCAACCCACTTCACCAAAACGAAAAGACAACTCGAAGAAACTTTTGTCACTTTTCGCTTCTTTGGCAAGGGTGTGTTTGGATTTTGTGGAACGCTCAACGCCACGATCACTAAATTGTGCGTAAATCACAGAATGGCAGAAACTGTTCGACCAACCGACCGAACTCACAAAACCAACGTTGCACACATTCAGCTTTGTGCCTCGAGATCAATTTGGTCATTCGGTGGTGAATCCCCAAAGGTGACTTTGCAGCATTAAATATGCAGCGGGATGTTCTGGTATGCAGAACAGACATTGGGGTCTCAACCCTATAATTACCCTCACATACCACACTGATCCAAAATGTGCTTTCAGATCTCCGAACTCATTAACTTTCACATTGTGGACATTTAGAAGGTGGGTCCAGTTTAATGTGGTCCACCAAGTATTTTTTCGAGCGAAAATGAGAAACTGAACGACTGGACGTGGGAAAACTCGAAAAGAAAAGCATTCTTGTTTCCCCTCAGGAGGCAGAACACAATCTTACTGGAAATCAAATATCCAAGCTCGGAGAGAAATGTTCCCAGGTCTGTTTCAGATATTGCACAGAAACATGCAAAAAGGAGTCAGCACACGTTTTCGTCGCAAATTTCGTACGCGCACCAGTGCCAGGAAAGTACAAGAAAATGCAGCAGACAGACGAGGAGACGAGGCGCAATGCCAAATCTGGAGTCAGTCTTGGACGCCCCTGCCCCATCTTAGACCAAACCTCTTGTGCTTATGATGAAAAAAAAACAATTCGAGACAATTGAATTCAAAAGTTTTGAGGAATCTCTGAAGAAACTTTGGCCTCCGGCAACCTGAAGCACAACGGGCCCAGCCGCACATGGTTCCACCTGAGAGATGGCAGCATATTATTGGCTTTGAGAAACTTTCATCTTTGCTGGGTGTGCGTTGCGTTCTCTTCTCGACATAGGACAACTTCCATTGCACTCCAGTTCTTCTTCACCCGAGCAAAGTGTGTTCCTGAACATGTACGTATGTCCACACGCAAACGGACTCACGTTCGCTTTCGTGTGTGGGTCAGTCTGCAGGGATGAACCAACGATTCTTATAACTCGAGGTGCGAGGAAATGACCACTCCCAAGTTGCTCTCTGCCATCTTTACAACTTTCGGATGGAATTGGCATCTCAATATCATGTCCGACAATATTTCCTCGTTCCAGTGCGAATTGACGCAAAGCTGTGGTTATGAGTCGTATACTTGCTGTTGACATGGCCTGGAATGTGATTGTCAATATTGAGTGTCCCAATCTTACATCTTATAGCCACATCCTGTCGCTCCACACATTCAAAATCAAAAATCCTCAACTGCAGCAAAAAATCATCAAAATGCAAATCCTCGGATAAACAAGCTTGCAAAATAGTGTGGATTTCCCAGACAGAATGTGGTTCAAGCAATTTCCGTTCACTGGTCAACTCTTCTTTGGACACACACTGACCTATGCGGAACACTGTCTGGGTTGACAACAATAAAATTGACACCATTTTCTGAATGAAGGTGTGAAGGTATTTCGTCCGACACTCTGGTCATAACTTCCTTCTTTCTGGTCAAGAGTCTTTGTCGTTGGTATCATGGACGTCTCTGAAACTGCATGCGTTCCTTGAGCACGGGGGGTGTGGCTGGTTCAGTTTTTCCAGGCACCGGTCCAGAGCGAAACGGTACCTTGCACCTGACAGACAAGTCATTGATCTCACCAATGAACACAACAATCGCAGGGTTTTTGAGTGAAATCACACAAATAATTTATCTTTATGGGTGTTTGACCTGACGCTTCCTGTTTGGTGCAATTGCTGAGCAACACCGAACCAGCAGTGGCTCTTGTTGGTTTGCCGAGAGAAATCACTATCAGCGGAAACCGCTCATATCGGAGGTGACCACCACTTGAATGGGAGATGTCAATCAATATGATGTCCTCAAATTTCATGTGAGTTTTGTTTACAAACAGGCTTGTCTTCATACCTCTGTGAGTGCTTAGAGAACGGTCCTCGCCACACACTACATGCATCCAAAAGGGTTCTTTGAGTGCTTGCAGCAGAATCGGATGTCACAGCGAGTTTCCACAGAAAACACAGCATCGCTTGCCTGTTTTGTCCCAAAAGAAACTGTTGTTTGAATTTGGATGAAAAACACAGAAAACGACAAAGAGAGACCAGGGTTCAGAGTGGTGTTCACCCACAGACAGGCACAAAAGTCCGCACGTGGACGCTGGTTTCAGACGAGCTGCAGCACTCCCCGAGGAACAACAAAACGTGAAACATTGGGCCTCACGTACCTCTCGCAATTTACCCCCATTTGGTGGTCACTTATCAATTTGAAGGGCGGCAGCTCTTGTAATCTTGGAATCCTGCAAGGCTTTCCTATCTATTTACATGTCTTGCCAAGGTACTCAGCACCAAGCCTTTCTTCTGTAATAACAAAGCACGGAGGGCTGCTGAGAGTGTTTAAACAGTCCGGTGCTCTACTGAAGCCATTTATAATGCTAGGATATCAGGCTGTGTGTGTAGAAATGGGATTAGTGGACGAAGCAACGTGATTCCGAATGGCTTCAAAGAGTCCGTTTCGAGCCCCAGGCTCTCGGCACCTGCGACGCTGGAGCTTTCAACTGAAATTTCTTGGGTAGAAAATTGCCGTCGCATTGATATTAATTTCTTGTTTAGCTTTCTCTCTTGTTGAGGGACCCTCCGGCTCCTGAAATTGTAACATACTTGATCCGAGGTTTTCATTACTCCCAGCATTGTTCCTGTTATTCATCAAACCTGAGTGACAAACAGATCCACTGAGTCTCTTTGATTGAATTTCAGCAATTTTCGAAGTGTAAACTATTTTTCTCTGATAGTCAAGACATTCTTTGAAAGAAAATCTTTCTTCCGCTCAAGTGTTTGCGCGAAGATTGCTTCCTGCAGTTTGTATTCATCGCAAATCTGCAGATATATACCGCACGAGTAACCAACAGCTTCTCAAACGACTCGGGGATGAAGATGAAGAAGAAGACGCAATTTCTGGGGACTGTTTGGTTTCACTCGTGCGTGCTTGAAAGAGACCAACTACCCTCTGAATACTCATCCATGAAAAACGCCTTTTTGCAAAAATGACTTTTTTCTCACCCAAATCACACGCGGTTAAAGTTGATGGCTCGCCTTGTTTCTCGTTCGCATTTTCTTCTCTCTTTTTCGCTGAGACATACATGCCTGGCCTTTCTGTTCTGACTGCATTACATCTGTTCACTGCACATCACTGCGCCTTTCCACGATTTGAAGACATTTCACCTTTTAGTTGAAGTGAATTGCTGCACAGAGAATGGTCTGAAGCCCTCACTTTTGTTTTCTCACACCTGCGCGGAGAAATTTCACGCGCTTCAAAGTTGTTGTTGTCAAAGAGGGAGAAACACACAGAAGATTGTTTGCCAACACTAAATCAAGTTCTTTGGAACAATTTTTCTCAATGGAACTGTTATCCAACTATTCAATAACCCCATTGAAAGGGGGGTTATCAGGGGGAAATGTTCTTCCCTTTCCCAAAGATTTCTTTCCGCAGATAAAGTATGCTGGGTGTGTGAGGTGCGAAGCCAAGGCGTGCATTTCAAAGGCGATAATTATCAGTTTTGGTCTTGTAAGTACTTTTCCCCTCGTTTTGTTTGCCCAGTTACCCTCACGGAATCGCTGGCTGCCAATAATTATTCTGAAAAGCATTGGCGAGATTCTCCAGTTTTTGGCTGCAGGAGCTTTGCATACATGTACGTCCGCTGTGGGAACTGAGTCTTACCACAAATTTGGTAATCAATGGGAGCAATGTTCCCATTTGCATACATTTCGCTGACGGTATGGTCATACTTGACGAGCTTGCTTGAGTTTCTGAGGTTCCACCATTTTTGCCGTGTCAAAGTCGGTCGTGGATAAAAGCAGAAATGTACTCATTTCAACCCAAGAAAAGAAATAGCAATGAAAAAATCACACCTTTTTGCACGGCGTTGTGTGAGATGGAAATTGCATTGTTTCACCCCCCCCCCAAGGACCTCGCCCGAAACACCTCGAAATGGAGACAACTTAGCAAAACGTGTCGACTGAACTCACACGCCCCGATTCCACAAAAATTCTCAGGTTCATATCCAGCGGGCTCTTTTCACTTTCTCACAAATTCTCCACACACCTCTGGTGATGAAAATACTTTACAAAGTACTGCAACATGCCCATCAACAGAACTCTCGCTGCTGCAGACAATACCCCGTTGAAAAATTCCAAAGGGCACAAAGAGCTTTAATGGACTTATCAGGAATTTTGATATTCACGCACAATGACTTGTTTCACCATACATTACATTGAATTGACTTGACCACCAATGGGCAGTAGTTAACAAGGGGCCGTGCAATGTGCCCTCTGACCTTTGATAAGTACATCTTTCCACGGCTCGACTGAAAATGTCCAAATAAGTCAATATCGCCCAAATTGATCAAATTATAAAGAAGAATATTGTATTTGTAGGAATATTTGACTTGATGACCCGATGACCCGTGCGCCTGACTTGTCTCGATAATGCTAACATGTGTGAAGCAACGTGAAAAGTGTGCGGGGAGCCGGAGCCTGTAATTTGGAGCCATTAACACCGCAGATTCTGGGGGATCGACAGGATCATAAGTGTGGCCGGCCGCTGAAGGTCACAAGCGTGCACCGCAAGTGTTGAACCGCGTCGAGCATCAGGAAGAGTTTATGACGTTGACTTCAAAGTTCCAGAAAAAAATGCGCCGCAAGTCCTTGAGCACAAGTGTTCACACTGAACAAGTCCAATGTCGCAGTTGAAATCTCCACCAAAAACAAAGCAGCTTCGCAAAGGCCGCAAAATTTCAGTGGAGATCTGTTCAGCTGTTCAAAAGCCTTGCGAGCGAGAGTCCTAGTTGCGCTCAGAGTAGCTCAGTGGTTGACAGAATGACGCTTTGAGCTCCGCCACGAGAGAAGCGGGCATGTGGAATTTCGTTGCCTGTGGCGAGTTTTTGACTGTTTGTTCTTGGAGTGTCCAAGAATCTGTCTGGACTCTCACGCGAAGGCCAAACAGAGGGGCCGGGGTAAACGTGCCCCGAGGCATCGAGGCCAAGAGGTGTGCACCTCTCAGGGCTTTCCAAGCAAAACTTTCTTACGCTGCAAGTTATTGTGTTTGTCTAACCTCACCACCAATTTGGTTAGAATGTTCTCCTCGAGCCCAATTGTGTTCGGCAAGCGAGGAGGGGGGTGCTCTTGCGAAGGATGTCAAAGACAAGGGTTGGTGCTGCAAGACAAGAAATCTGGAGTTTTGTGGACGAACTATTGTCGCACATCTGCTGTGGTGGGGACACAGCAATTTCCCAAACAAGATTTGAGCCGTGAGCACATTCTGCGGGCAACTTGGTGATTGCGCTCGACCCACCCACCACTGGGAACCTCTCCATCTGAGCAGAAAAATTAGTTCCAAGTAGCTGTAGCGGGGAATGTGCCGCAATCCCGGGTCGCCGCTGCGCGAATCTTGTTTAACGAGTCACAGTTTACACACAAACTCAAACTCCATTTATTTGTGAACAATTGCACACATGCTTCCCTTCACAATTTTCATGCAGTCGTACAGTTCCTGAGTACTCCTCCTCGAGCAAAATAATGCGTACTCAAAATTTACAAGCAATTTGCTCAAAGAAAATTGGCTTGGGAATGTTTTTCGCACTGCTTGGCTCACTGATTAAGATGTTAAGGTCCAATTTGCGCAACATTTTTTGTTCCCCTGCGAACCTGGGCTGAGTCAGATTGTGTCATTTCTTGTACCTTGCGTCCTATTGTCTCTTGGGCAAATCAGTTTGATTGAGGCACGGTTATTTCACAAAGTACACTGCTTGACAAGACAGGATTCCATTCAAAATCTACATTCACGCTGCTGCGAAGATTTCACCCATTCTCCCGTAAAAAATTGCTCATGAAAAAGAGGAGACACTGACAGGTCAGAATGGCGGCTCTCCCTGCAGGCTTCTCCGCGCAATACTGACTCACAGTTTGGTATATATGGGAATGTGTCTGTCCCTGCTCGTTGCAGTGAGTAGCTCTGAGTACTTTGATCAGGGCAAGCGAATGGGACGCGCAAAGGGGGCCCGTGAAGGGAGCGAACAGAAGATCGCCCCCCCTCCCCAGTTGCCTCACGCACTGCTTCTTGCATGTTCGTTGTTTGTTGCACAGCGTGAACAAATGCAGCATGATGGCAAAATTTTAATTGCTGTGAAAAAATGTCGCGAGTTACTGTCAAAGTCTACTGTTACAGTTGCGAGCACCATTCGCACCAAACTGGCCTTTCCTTTGAACATCCTAATGAGGTACTCAAATTTAGAGAGTTTTCTTTTCAGACAAATGATACTGAGCTGCTGTGGAGTGGAAAAGATAAACAATGCCACAGATATTGGGGGTAGGAATGGTGTTGGAGTGAAGCCTGTGGGATGTGGCTATTGTGATGTTCACACAAGTGGATAATCCAGTCTTGCTGAGAATGTTGTTCTTCGCATTGTCACTTTGATGAAGATATGAACTGCTTGCCTTTGATGATGTTCATGGCTCATTTGGTTTGTTGGCAAACTTTTGGAGAATGGGAAATATTTCCACAGATAATGACCGTTGTGTTGGAATCCAAAGTCTTTGGCCGGAACAAAACTAACAGCTGGCAACAAAGACTCAAGTGCGGAGAAAAAAAAGCCACAGCCTCTTTTTTGTGGTTACTTGACCTTGGGAAATACCCCGCAACAGTCAGATCGAGACAGTTTTTATTCGTGGATCTGTTTGAGTTTTGAGTACACCTCTGAAAAAATGCCGAGGTGAACCACCATGGTACTGCCAACTCGAAAAGTCTCGTCATTGACAAAGGCACGTTACTCCGCGTACTGGAACCAATTAACCCAGAAGCTTTGTTGTCAGTGTCGAGAGAAATGTCACAAGCGAGCCTCTGTATTCCAATGTGATTTCCCTTTCTTTGATTTCTGGTGTGAGTATGGGCGTTAGAAGTACAATAAGTACACCAGGAGGGGATGCATGGCATATTTGCAGCATACTTGTGGGAAGGTGTCCTCAAGTACAAAACAGGAGGAAGTCACATTCAGAAAAGTCACGAACATTTGCACGACTGTGCAACTTGTTGGGTTTGTTTGTTGTGCGAATTATGTCCATTTTGCTTTTTCCCACAGACAGATCAATTTGCAGGTCACCAAACAGGAAAAAGGACTGTGAAAGATGACACTAAAGCTCAATTTCTGTGCAGAAAAGGCAACTGCATGAAACGTAGGGGTTGCAGAAGGAACGTCTCCAAACCAATGCCACAAAAGAGAGCCAAGCGAATCTTCCAGACACAAACCATTTCTGGAGCAACCTTCAAGACAAGTTTTTCTTGTTGCTTGAAGAGTACCCGAAAACACAAGTTTCTGACAGCATTGGGGAACTCGAGTTGAAATTGTTGAGAAACGTCCTCAAATTGCAACAGCACGGGAGACTCTGACCACTTTGCGACCTCGCGACCTTTCTTTTCAATGCTGACTCTCTCAATTGACATGAGTTCTTCTGTTAAAACTAGCAATTGTCAAAACTTGGGATCCGATCCAAAACCGAATTGACTTTTCGAGTGGACGTAAATCAAGTACAGCGGTCATTATCTGATGGTCGACTCGACACGATGCAGTTGACATCCCCGTGACACGCACACCAGACTCACGGCACTGTTCCCCACGACAAAGACTGTGGAGTCGTCCACAAATCACACATGCTGATTTTGAAGTGAAAAATGTTCTGTTGGTATTTCAGAAATATATTTTCAGAATTTGACACGTTTCTTGGAGACCATCAAAAGTTACATGGAGCCAAAGCAGCTTAATCTCTTAAAGAAGCACGAAGTTCCGAGCCTCAATAAAATTCGGCAAATTTCTTGGAGCATGTCAATTGACACCTGGCCTCATAGAAGGTGTGAGACCTTCATGCACATGACCGTCAGATCTCGGGTCTGTGATGAAAGGCGAGATCTGCCGGTTCCTGAGCACATACAACAGATGCGACTCAGGAAGTGAGTGACTGGCGGAGCATGATGCTCCTTTTGTGTGTCTCTCCTTTACTGTCTCCGAGCACAGGAAACATTTCTGCGTCAATTTCACAGAAGGCAGACTTCCTTTTCACTGGCAGTCACCTCACCCTGAACCTCGTTTTCTTCGCTGATTACTTTTCAGAGAAATATGGCATTATCTGGAGAGGAGCACCATATGGGCGGAGGGCGTAATCCGCCAAATGAATGGGAAGCGACAAACGCTGCAGATGGTGAATAAATAACTTCACAGGCAGACCACTGTTTGCTCACAACGCAAATTGGTTCTCCAGGTAATAGCTGCCCCCAGATCCACAAGACCGCAACAGACATTTGTGAAATTTTCGAAACCATGTACTGTCAGAGTACCAGACTTTTGGGGGCTTGAACACTTGAAACCATCTGAAGACATTCGTCTTGCGCCAAAAACGAACAGCATGCTTGCGTGAAACACCAACGCACAGACTCCAAACTCTATCGGAGTTTGTCTCATAAAAAAGTCACAAAATCTTGCCAATTTTTAGCTTGCGAGAACTCTGCAAAACGAGCACTTCCCCAACGATCGTTGTGTGCGCTCTTTCTTGGACCATCGGTCGGAGAAATGACAGTCTGAAGGAGGGAAAGAAGGCAAACTTGCATCAGCAGCCAGCCACAAAGAAGGGGGAAAAGAAAACAGCCCAAGCGAATGCGTGCCAGGAATTTTTAGAAGATAAACACATGTATGTTCAAACTGAGAGGGTCACATTTATGGATCAAAGGATCCTGTATGTTTGTTCAGCCTGGCACGAGACGGCAGGCGAGGTGAGCGACGAGGGTGAAAAGAAGCCCGACTTATTCGCGTGGGGACCACGAGAGTTCAGACAATTACCGGCTACTTTTTCCTTTTATCGCCACGGCGCAGAATGCTGGATCCCTTTCATTCGAGGACGAAATGGGAGTCGCGCTTCTCAGTTGTAGGGCCATTCAAAGGGTTCTTTCAGTGTAATAAGTACCCATACACCTGAAACTTTTCAAACGAAGTGTTCTCTTCATGCAAACATGTCTGAGCGACGTCTGCAGATGGTGAACAAAGACGAAATCGAAGGAGACAAGAGAAAGAATTGGGGAAAATGAAACAGAAAGACACGAAGAAAAACGGAGACGCAAGTGAGGGAGAAGAGAGAAAGCAAGACCAACTGACTGACTGACTGACTGACTGACTGACCGACCGACCGACCGACCGACCGACCGACCGACAGACAGACAGACAGACAGACAGACAGACAGACAGACAGACAGACAGACAGACAGACAGACAGACAGACAGACAGACAGACAGACAGACAGAC
>JAAUXT010051615.1_pt1 | contig 55704 bp, 47 predicted proteins | sample 7278171 | NCBI WGS metagenome assembly JAAUXT01 (sample SAMN14350112, study PRJNA611818) | marine sediment metagenome | isolation source: surface marine sediment (1.8m) | place: French Polynesia: Moorea | collected 2018-08
CTGCCACTTTCTGGTCTTGACTGGAAATTGCTGGACGACAAAGAATTTTTGTCAGTGAGAAATACCTTAGACAACTTGATGAAAGAGAGAGTGCGTTCTCGGGTTGGTGTCGAAAAAAAGTTTGACCCAATAACTGTCGAGAATGAGGAAGAACTTTGGTCGCAAGGGTTGTTGGGGAGTGATTCTCCCAAACAGCTGCGTGAAACAGTGATGTATCTAGTCGGTCTGACATTTGCTCTGAGGGGGGAAAGGAGCAACGGTCGCTCAGGTGTCCTCCGTACGACCCTCAAATAACAGTGCAAAGTCGATCGGATGGCACCAAATTTCTTGAGTATCGAGAGGATTTGCAAAGCAAGAGCAATCAGGGAGGGTTGGCGACCAGAAAGTGGCAGCCAAAGGTCATCAAGGCTCTTGGAAATAGTGACCCCAGTCGAAACATTGTCATCTTGTACAACAAATATGTGTCCTTGTTACCGCCTGATCCAAAGTGCAACGCGCTGTACAAATATGAGCTTCCTCCCGGAAAGGTCACTGCTCACACATGGTACCAAGATCGCCCCCTCAGTGTCAACGCCGTCGCAAAGGTCGTCAACATGCTCATGATGAGAGCAGGTATTCCTGGTCGTTATACTAACCACTCTCTCTGCATGATAGCTGCGACCAGAATGTTTAACGCAGGCATTGAAGAACAGGTCGTAAAAGAGCGCACAGGTCACAAAAGTGACGCCGTACACGCGTACAAGCATATGTCAGACACTGTCCTCGAACAAGCTGAAAGGGCAGCCATTGGGGAGTCCAAAGTACCAAAGAAGGTCGGCAAGGATGATGGGGAAGGTCTTGGTTCCATATCAGGGAGTGCATTGTATGATATGTTCCACAAGGTTGGCAGTAAAACCGTCAAGAGCATACGTTTTGAGGTCGAATACCACGATGAACAAGCCACTGACTGAAGTTGTTGACATGTTGACATGTTTCATATTGGTTTCTAATTGATGTTTGTCGCTCATGTTGTGTTTGACTACCTTGTTGACATGTTGAATACATTCAAGCAAGTCTACTCAGCGACTTCTTGTTGATAGCACTGGCAAAAGTGCGACTGAAAAATCGCACCACGCTCCGAACAAAAGAAATGCGAAGGTCACAGCGTCCGCCGTTGTCGACCGTACGTTCAAAGCTTTTCAGAAAAGAAGCGTTTTACACACGTGCACACTGGAGCACTTTTGTTCATTGAACAACGGACTGATGATGGAAGTGCCCGAGTGTCACTTCTCATATCGAGGCGCAAGCCACATTTATCGTTCTCACACCACGGTGACGTTGAATCGAAACCACAACAACCCGATTCACCAGTCGCTAGACGGGTGGTTGTCCTTTGTGGAAAGAAAGAAGTTCCAGGATACAGAAAGGCTTTGAGAGAAATATATTAATGTCACTAATTTCCGCTCTAGATACCGACAGTGATTGATCATTCTCTTTGTTTTGTTTGTGCATCACGAAAAATGTTTGCAGACAAAAGCCTGGGGACTAGAGAGTCCAATGCTTCGTGGAGAAGAGCTTAGACGCAAAATCCCCTTGATATCACGTGGGATACCAACAACTTCATCAAAATACGCACTAGTACCACGTCTTGGTGGCTTCTTCCATTCGTGGGCCAACTGGTTTCTTGCAAGATAAATGACGCGAGTCTGCGGCACAGCTTGAGCAAAGCTGCGCTGCGCTCGCGACGCCGCTCCGTGCATTCGCCAAGCCGCGGCAGGCTCTGCGCGTGGGGCTGCAGTCACGACACGTCCGATATACGCTTTCAGGACTGTAGCCACAGAAGGACATATTCTTTGTCCGTACCACGAAGGCTCATATTTCGTGCAGATTCTCGTTGTCATCCGAGCGAAATTGAGCATGAGTGCGATGACATCTGCAAACAGACCCGTAACTCAGTGACTCCGATTGGGATTCCGCTTTGTTCTTGTTCCTGATGGCAAGGGAAATCTCGTGGGAGTCTAGCGTACTATTTATAGTGATAACTTTAGCTCTGTTGTGAAAAGTGACTTACTATTTTGGGCTCTCGGTGACGTCAGTTTAGTGCAATGAGAGATGTACCGCTACAAGCACCGGCTTTGCCTACACCTGTTGTTGGAATATTTGAGCACCAGGATGCCGCACTCCATGTGGCTATTAACAAATTCCTGAGGCATATTCATTGTCTGTTCCTCTCCTCAGCTTTACTGGCCTCATTAGCGGTGAGGCAACTGTGGGAGGAAGCGAGCCGTTTTTGTCCCGTCATGCTTCTGTTCGGGACTGCCAGCTGCAGGTCGCGCGGCTCGTCGTTCTTGTCATCATCGACTTCATTCACCGACAGCGTCGTGTCGTTTGCAAGGCTCCCTCTGAATGGGAAACCACGGAAATACACTCGTTATAGGAGAGGCCACCCTCAACTGGATCGCAGCCTTTGAGATAAAGGCTCAATCAAAGGCTGCATGTCTGAAAACGTGTTGAAAGAAAGTCTGCCATTTGCTTGGAACATTCCCCCCTCACACACCCAATGACTGCCTTTCATGTCTCGCGCTTTCCTCCTTCTGAATGAGGAAATCAGACATGGCAACCAACAGAATGTTTCTGAACTGAGCTCCCGTGTAAAAGCTATAAGAAGATTCAGAAAATGGATCTGTCGGGCACCAAACGGTCATTTCTGTTTTGGACCAGACTCTCAGTGTCGGCCTTTGCACAACTGCGCTTCTCTCCCCAATTGTGGTAATCCATCAGAGGTCCATTCCTGCGGTGATTTCTCTTTGCGAACAGGGGCTGTGTGTTTCAATGCAACCGCCCAAAGGTTCACTGAGCTGTCCTGTGCTTAAAAAGTCATTTGAAGGCTTCGATGCTCAGAGTCAACAAGGCAGCTCTCACACCGACTGATAAACGTCTCTGCTGCCAGACCACGGCTGCCGATGTATTGAAATTCCCCTTGGGAATTCTTGACTTGATTGCGCGGCAGACGCTGAACCCGAAACGTTCAGACTTCAGGCTTTGAGCAGGTGGTTGCAAAGTACAATCGGGCACAGGGCTCTTGCTGTACTTCGAACATGGCTCGAAATTTCAAGCGTGTTCAAGCTGCCGAGGTCAGTGTTTGCCTTTGCACCATGCCATCCAGTGAGCAATGTCATCGCCATTATTGTGTTAGGAGAAGCCCAGACAAAATTACTTCGCTCCACGCAACTGTCAGCAGAGATTTGATCATGAAGAAATCCAATGACCTTGAGTGAAAAATTAAATAAAGTCCTTTTAGCGTTGTGGTGTGCTCTCAGTTTGTGCTGCTTCAACGCAGGAAGAACGATTCAGACCGAGAAGGGCAGGAAACACGTCTGCGAAAGATGTGGTGCTTGCGGCTTCCAACTGCTCCTGAGAAGCAGAGTTGAGTCCAAATGGATGACGACCTTGAACGATGCTATAAAACCAGAGTGATGTCTTGAAGGTGTGAATAATTGATAAGTACACCCACTCACGGCACACTAAATGCAGTTAATTTGAAACTGCAGCGAGGAATCTGAAGTGATGTTTCTGCGGCAGTCACCAATTAGTTGGGTCTGGGTCCATGCAGGCTGCACCGTGATGTTTTTGTCTCAATGGAAACACATTGCATGGATTTAAAATGAAAATGGAGGAGTCCAAACAGAACATGATTCACTGCTTCATTAACTTTCATTCAAGCACACATGATGTGCCACCGGATTCTGGCGGATTTGATGCCGCGACCGGTCCAACGACGAGTTTCAAATTGAGAAGAGGTGCAGGGTGTGTAAACATTCTGCATCTTTGGTTGGGAACACGTCGAAAACGTTCAGCAAAACGTCTGGCCAAGTACGTCAAGCTGCTTCACTGCGTCGTTGTTTGAAGCCCAAAGAAACAGAAGGAATGCACGCACGTGAAATCACTGATACAAAGCAAAAGAGACAGAGAAAGGCAGAGAGTGAGGCAGGGCGCACACAGAGTGTCTTTGGCTCTGTCTTGTCGTTCACCTCTGTCTTCAGATGCACGCGTGAGATGTGTGTCATTGCCTCTCAATGATTGGGTAACGCGATGTCGTCAGGTGTTTCGTTGAGGGTCAAAACACACCAAACGACATTGTGTCCGCACCAAGAGAGACAGACAGACAAAACGATCTGAGAGATTTCAGTGTCGCACACGAGAATGCGTGGTGATGTTTTGTGCCAGTCAGCCGTGCGCGATTCACCTTTCGTTCATTTCACCAGTTGAGCAAATATACCTGTCTGCATGCTGAGAAATGTGATTTCACTACACCACTTGCAGTCCAGTTTTTATGGGTTGTCCTTTCACATTGAACCAATACACACACACACACACACACACACACTTGTGCACGCGCACACACATGTGCACACACGCACACACACCACTCTCAGGTTATTCAGCTGCATTCTACTCGTGTACATCAACACTGAATCTCTAAACTGAATTTTCTTGTCCCTGTCCCCATCAGCTCTGTGGTGTGCTGATGTTTGCAGTACCCGTTGTGGGCACACCCAAAGATGACAATTTTCGTGCTTTTCCCAAAGGCGGATGCGGATCCTGCATCTCGTTTCCTTGGTGCACATGTGGTTTTGTAAAGCAGGCACAAACAGCCAATTTCAGTCAGATTTGTGGTTTGTTGCTCCAACAACCAGGCACAAATCAGAGAACATAATTCAAAATTGCCTTGGCATGAAGTGTGAAAGACGCTTCTTTCAGTGTGAAGGGCGCACTCTTATTGATCTCAAACTGAGACGTAAATTTGCCATCCCTCTCAGTGCTGGATCACAGACGGAAACCGGCAAAAGCGGCAATATTTGAGATTGGGTCTCCATCCTGCAGCGTGATTTCTGACCTCAGCTGGAAAACATACATTTGACCTGTGGCCTCGAGAGACACTTGCACAGCCAGGATGATACAAGGCCATTTTCCTTCCATTTGATGTTTCGCATTGTGCCAAAAGCTGCTGTCTAATTCTGCATAAAACATCCAGCTCAGCAGGAGCATTGAGAGGCATTAAAAATGTTCACACTGCTATGTTTGTGCCTACATCCAGCTGGTCATGCAAAAACAAGCTCCAGACCCAACATAACTTTGGTCCTTTGTGCCAACGACATTTGCAGTGTTTTGCAAACAAATATTCTGAAAAGCACGTGAAAGAGTGTTGAATGGTTTTGAAATGTGTAAACGCGGTTCTGGCAACTCAGCGAAACAGAAAAGTGAGATCCAGGCCTGTCTCTGCTCTTTTCCTGTCGGAAATGGGTCTTCTGTAGGTGATTTTCAGCAAGGCACACCAAAACAGGGACAGAACCACACTGAACTGTCTGAGACCAGGAATTAGCTGTGTGAGGTCAGGGGGACAACAGTTTGTCAGCAGATTCGGTTGAAGATGCCAGCAGTTTTGTCGAAGCTGAATGTTTGATTGCTTGTCGTTCTTCCTGTCAGATAGCAACACACACACACACACACACACACACACACACACACACACACACACACACACACACAGAGTAGCAACTTGTGCAATATCTGATTTGCGTATGACATTGGTTTTTGCTATGTTGGCAAAAAGTCACCAGAAATGAATGAGAATTAAAATTATTCTGTTCTATTTTGATGAATTTCCTCACACTCTCTTTTTCCCCCGCTGGTTTCGGGAACCTGCCAAGATGTGAATCCCCTCTCTGAGCTGAACTTCTCTCACTTCCGGGCGATTCTTGACAAGAACCAGGCTCAGCGCTCGTCCTGGTCCTTCGCGATTGGTGCTCGAATTGCAGCAATAAAGGCCGATCCTGAGCCATGGCGCGAGTAGAACAAACATTACTGTCAAGAACAGGGTAGCAGCAGCAAAACAAATTCGGCGTGAAGCCAACGCAGAAGCGCAACCAAAACTGCCTGAATGCAGCAAATAAATGCTGAGAAACAACGCCGCAACAGAAATCAGAATTCTGTTTCACTGAAGAAGGCATCAGCACGACCACAAAGTGACCACCACCGTATTCATAGCACCGAGTCTGCACGGGAAGCTGCACATGGAACACGCAGAACCAAGGATGATGACGGCCCAAGCCGCACGCGTGTTGCATTCGGTCACACCGAGCGAAAACAACGAACATGCAGAACCCACAAACGTGCCCACCACCAAAACAGGCGTCCAGATTTTTTTGAGCGGAGCATGGAGTGCAAGATCAATTTCACGAATGCGTAAAATCTGGATCGTCGACCAGCTTTTTTCCAACTCCCATCAGCCAAGTTGGAACAAAAGATGTCGGTACATTGCTGCCCATCCAGCTTCAGAAATCTCTCTGAGGTCAGACACCAGCCATAGAGAAGAGCTGGACATTTGCTGGGCATTGTTCATAACTTTGTAATGACTCTTATTTTCCCACAGGAAATTTATCGGAACGTAGAAGGGAGAGCAGTGAATTAAATTCACGGATGCCCCTTGGCAGCAATGAAAACATGTGGAATTCAAAAGCATCCTTATGAATTATTGACACACCCCCTGCGAGAGATTACTGAACGTTGCCTTAGTTACAATGAAATTAAATGTCCCCCCGAGTATCGGACCCAAGAGGTGAACGCATTTTTGATAAAATTCTGCAGTGTTTTTGTGTCAGACGAAATCTTTGACCAGCGAACAGAAGCACAGCGAAGTTCTGGCTCAACTCCACAATGATTTTGATGTGTACAGCAACATCTCACTGTCTTCATCTGTCTGTGCCATGTGCCTCTGCGCTCGTTATTCCTAAATTTTTCGTGTGCAATCACACCAAATGCTGAAGTGCCAGTTTTTCAGACTTCAGGTGCACGAAAGTAACCTTTTTGTAAAGAAGTTTCAGCCAAGAAAAGTCCAAGATGAGAACAGCGGTGATCATGAGAGGTTGCCTTCCCTTCTTCATTCAAGTGCAGCTTTTAACTTCATTAGAGATCATTAAAGGAGTTTGGTCTTCGGTTCATAGTAGAAAATTGGACAAGAGAAGACACAAACAAGTCCCGCCTATCAATCAAGCGAGCCCCGCAACCTCGGGTTCACAGATAAGAACATTGCTTTTCTGGGGACAGATTCATTCACCAAATTCACGTTCTGTTTCGGGCTCACTTTCGACCATCATGCAAATGAGGCTATTTCGGCTGTGCAGGAAAACTCCTTTTTGACTGTTGCTGCATTTGTTTCCCCTGTTCAGTAGATGTGACCAGCTTCGGTGCAGTGTCGTCGACCACTGCAGCGAGTGTGTTGAAGTCAACTTTGCAAAGGACATCCTTTCACAGAAAGCAAGAATTCAGAGGCAGTGAACAGCCCGTGTCTCTCCGCTGTGTAGTTGATCGAGTCCAATTTTTCCCCATATGTCAGGAAGAGGTACATTTTGATTTTGACTGAGTTTGAAAACCCTGGGGGTACGGGGTTGGAGGCACAAGCACACAGGTGGCAGAAGAGAACAGTTCGCTCGATTAGCCACGGGCTTCAAAAATGCAAAAATTTTCGAGTTCGACTTCTTCAGAGGCAGAAGAAGGTCTCAATCTGGTTATTTTTTCCGCAATCGTCGAAATTTCCGTCCTGTCGCTTCCCACTGAGGGAACTTCAAGATTTCCTTGGCTGAGTAAGCCTACAGGTTCTTTCCGTTTGGGCTTCGGAGACATCTGAACACCAAACACTGAGTGCAACCTTGGTTGCTGCTGTGTGATCGTGCTCGTATATGGCACACACGGCCAAAGGCAATTCCAATGTTCATGCTTTTTGCTCATTTTGCTCATCACGATATCCAGGTTTCAGTGACAACAGATAATGTTCACGTAACACCCGCAGTCTTGCCTCGCTGCCAATATCTGGTTGCCACACATGGCAGAACAATTACCCTGTAGCACGGAATGGTAATTCTCATGCGATCTTACGCCTTTGCAGACACGGTTTGCTCATCAGGTTGTTTCGGAAACCCAGGATTACATGTGCTTGTCAGCAAGCAAATGAACCTGTGTGGCTGGTCACAAACTGCTGGTGTGTTCCTTACCTTCCAATCTTGAGGACAGAAACTGGTTTGCCGGAATTTAGGAAAGAATGCCGCTTTGCAAAACACCAGAACAAGTCAACAGACAATGTTCACGTAACACCCACAGTCTTGCCTCGCTGCCAATATCTGGTTGCCACACATGGCAGAACAATTACCCTGCGCCACCATTTCTTGGGACAAATTGCCAGGCGACCAAATTCCAGCTTGGTTTGACACCTCGCAAGGCCCGTGGTCAACTTGCTGCAACTCACAGTGTGTGGTGTGTATTTTGGCTTGTTCCAGGACTTCCTGCTGAAATGAGTTTTCAAGACAAAATTGTCAACAGATCCAGGCTTTCCCCCAGATGTTCGGATCCTACACCAGACGCGACAACACGACGAGCAAGCGCATTACCCGTGTCAACCTGTCTGTAGATTTTTCCTTTTGTTCTGATTCTCTCACAGGATGTTGCATGCTCGGACTTGCGACCTTTGTTTTGTTCCATTGCCCCTGTCTCTGTGCTTCGTAATTCTGATCTTTGCAACACTTTCGCCATCCTTCACGTGTCGTTCACAGTACAAACTTCAATTCAGTCGGAAAGAGTGTCTGTATCTCTGGTAGAACAAAGAAGCATCACACAAAGTGCAACGGATGTCACCAGTGAGGATGTGTTCAACACGGCAGGACTGGCGAGTCGACTGACCATTGATCCACTTGTTGGCTTGTAGCACGACGCATTAGTCGTTCATTCTCTTCGAGACGCTGAAGTGCAGGGCGGAAGAACATTCAAGTTCTGATTTCCTTGATATTTCTTCAGCGCTCAGCCAAATTTATGGAACTGCCTCTGGAAATAACCCTGTGACATTGTTCCATACGCACAGAACGAGAGCTTAATTCCATCTTGTCGTCAACACATGTCATCCTCGAGGCTCCTTCTGGAAAACCCACCGCTGTTCGATGCACTTGCCATCTACAAGGACACCTAAATAAGGTCAGAGAAAGGTCTGCGAAGCGACGCAGCTTTCTCGACTTGTCTTAGGACATCTTGTTTGCTTCTCTGAGCTATTACAGACTGAGCTGCTTGGGTGGTGAAAAGCAGCTGTAAGAGGACATGAATTTTGTATGCTCTTGACTGCACATCCATTATCAACTGACTTCTGGCTCATAATGACCATAAACACGTCTTAGGGTATCCATCGCTTGTTACCATCCCTACTGTATGCATACTGACGAGAGTTCTTCATTTGGCCATTTTTTCTGTGTTGAAAAAGGTAAACTGTCGACATTTGCCTCCCATTGTTCTTGTGTCTCATTTCAACACAAACAAGGAAGAGACATCTTGTGTGCACCACCTTTCAGCCGAAAGCCGTTTTGAGTCGTCAAGAAAATGTCAAATTTTCAAATGGTGAGACGAGCCCCTCGGTGGAGACGAGTCGAGACTGCAGCAAGGCGCGTGGCAGCTGTGATTTACACGTTGTGTCTGAACGTGTCGTCGCTGTGTGAGATGTACAGCTTTTTATGCGGATCTGAAGCGCCGTCCATGGAAAGCAGAAGGAACCCAAATCGAGAAGAGTCGAATATCAAAAGTGTTTTAGACTTGCCAGTGAAAACGAAACACAGGTGATTGAGAGAAACTGCAAGTTTGTAAGATAGAACCCACACGAGGACGTGTTCATGGACATAGATGTCTACCATGAACACAAAAGCACGTCCGTGAACACCCTGACGTTGACGTTTGTTCCTAAACGTTTTTGATACTCCCCGTAGACCTCCAAGAGCCCCAAATTGGAAGTTAGCCTTCTTTCCATGTGGTTTCCAAAATGGTTCGACTCGGTCTGCCTCCTCCATCAATCGTCCTCGATTTCACCCGTGAAGTGTACGAGTTCACTTGTGTGTCAGGCAAGAGACCGTTTTACAAAAGGAAGCGTCAGCACGCAGGGTAAAGGCGGACAAACGAACCATTTTTAACAATTTTGGAAACCACAAAGCACATGCAAGAACACAGCCACAACTTTTGAACAAACGGGCATCATTGCCAGCTTGGCGCGAGCCAAAAATGTACAGCCACACCAAAATGTTCTCAAAAGAATTGATGACATTTTTCAGCAACGTTGTTGAGCTTGTGGCCTTGTTTGTTGAGAGAATGGAACGAAATCCGCAACAGACGAGCACGCGGGTCTTCCCTGCAGCTGCGCATCCACAGTGTAATTTGCACTGATCATGTTGGTGTCGCTTCTGCTTGAACATTCCGCAGCTCTGATGCTCTTATGCAGGTCTGTCGCCATGGTGCGGCAGCACACGGACGTGCCTTCTGCTCCTATCGCACCCTTTTCAGATGCGCCATTTCGATGCAGCCTTTATGTGTTCCCATCGTGCTGACCGGATTGCTTCATAAAACCTCTATTTATTGCAAATTGCGTCCTGCTTGGGATAATGACCTGGCGCTTCAACATTCAAAAGCTGGATCTACAGACATCTTCGTGTCCAAAGGTGTCTTGTGGCAAAAACATGGGCAGTTCTGCTTTTCCTATGACCGCTCCATCATCCAACAGCGCGAACAGACATCATCTTGTTTTCCCCAAACACAGCCAAACAGTGGGTCCGGAACACATGGAGACGTCTGATGGACATCAAATGCATTTCCATATCAATGCATTTATTTCCGCATGTTGCTCGTCCGTTGTCCTGGACACTGATCTGCACTGGCAATTGCTCCTTTTACCCGGTGAGGTCTGTCCTGTTTGCAAGTGCGACAATCTCAAACCCCGAAAAGGCTCCTCGACGATGTACCAGAAAAGAAGACATGGGAAAGTCGACCTGCTGCAAACACCATGTTCAGGTCAAATGCTTTGTTGTTTGAAAGAATTATTTTTTCAAAGTTGCCTTGAACGAGGTCAAAGTGTCACTTCCTCGAAGGCGCCATGGCAGGATCGTCCGCCCGATTGTTTGAACTTGGAGCACTTTGTTCCACTTCTGCCGAGCTGCCAGAAGCAAAACCTGGCCAAAGAGGTCACAAGGAGGCCAAATACAGCCAACTCAGCCTTTGGGGCTGTTGTCACATTTCTGTCTCATTGGTATGCAAAATTGAACGGTTTGCCAATTATGTGTACAGGGCCTAAACATTCCAGCTGCAGAGATACTGCTGAAATGAGGTCACCAACAACCCCAGATCGATCCATTTTGGAAACATGTCTATCAGGACTCCACATGGTCAAGTCGGTGTGGAGGGAACAACCTCGTTTGATCGTGGCGGCAAAATCACCCTCGTACCATTCCTCCGAACCGGTGATTCTTCGCCCACAATCAGCTCCAAATGTGTGGCTCCCTGCGCTGCGCCTTTCGGAGAGGGAACCTTCAGCTGCCGCTTTTGAAAGCCTTGAGAACTCGGGGACCCGTTCATTGTGAGCGCGTCAGTCCATGCTCAATTATTGTTTGACCTCGTTGTGTCAGAACAGATAAAAAGGCGAGTTTCCGTCTCAGTAAAGCCGCTTTGCACTGCTTGCAGTTTGTCATAAGCCGCTCTTTTATTGAACGCCCACGGAAAGGAACCAGATTGTCTCTTTTGTGCACGCAGCAACCATGCATAAGCCCTGAGTGAATATTTCAGCATACGCCTCTTGTCATATTGTGCGCCCATTGAAAGTTGTTTTACGGCCAACAAGACCACAGAAATGAACATTGCCCGAGGGTGTTGCTGCGGACATGTGTGAGTTACCGTGCACGTCATTCTCAACAGATCACTCCTTGTCTTTGAAACTACCATGCCTTTTGAAACACACGCTAATTTTTCGGCATTTCTTTTTGTGTCGTGACACAAGTTGACTGACAAGCACACAGGGATTCGTTTGCAGTCGCTGACATTTTGCTGGGTGTGCCCTTCACCTGCAGCATGTGTCATGCTGAACACGTGTTTTTTCTAACTTTGTGCAAAAAATGTGGACCATAGACCAGAGAAAGGTTCATTTATTGAAAGCTTGGCATGACACATGTCAAATGCATTGCTGGCAACCCACATTTTTTCACAGGCAAGGTGCAATAAATTTCTTGGTTGTCAGCAGGCCCTTTCTTCCATTAGGAAGATTGAAAAAGATCTAGGGCACAGAGAAAGATGCGGAAATTTCTTCCGCCCTTCTGCACAAAAATTCGTTTAACTTTCAGTGAAGAGAAGAGAAAAACGCACGTCCAAGTCAACAACACAAAGTGCAGCTTTGAAAACAGACGCGACGCAAGCGTAATCACCACTGGGTAGACCTTATCGCCAGTTTCTGAAAGAATACGACTTGGTTGTGGTCACCCCAGGTGGCAACCAGTGTGGGAGACCGCTGCCGAAAATACCCAGTGGTGGTTATCATTTCGCATACACCCATGGACACACCCTGCAGATACCACCAAGATTCTCTCAACTGACCACCACTGAGAATATGATGGCAGTGATCACAACACCACAACAGAGAAATTCTCAACAGTAATCACTGCTGAGAATTTCTTTGGAAGTGATGGCAAAACCACCACTGAAAGATTTTTGTGATCATTTCACTGCTGCTGAAACATTTTTGGTTGTGATCACATGACTATAGTATGCCAATGGTGCACAGAAATCCACTGCAGGTCTGTCTGATATGTCGGGTCCATAGGCTGTCGTTCTGACGCGTCTGTGTAACAATACAGGATTTCTTCTTGCGTTCAATGACCTGGAGCTGAGGAATAGGTGTTCGCTATTGAAAGCGATGCCACTGGCAGAACTGTGAGAAACGAAATTCAGGAACCATGTAAGCCGCCGTATTGTTCTGTTTTTGGACCACTTGCTGCGAAGCTCGACGCAGTTTGAAGGCAAAGGCGTGGACATGGATCGGCGCAAATCTGTTCGCAGACCGCAAGAGTAGAGTGTAGCGAGTGTGCGCAAACCCCTTCAGGAACAAGATCTACATCAGGAAATATTTTGTGATGAACGAGGGCGACACCTGTCGAACCAGATCCAGAAGAACACATGTATGCAGTGTGTTCACCAGCTGCGTTGCTTTGTCACGACCAGGAAGAAGATCCACTGATCACAGGTGAGAAGCCCTGAATCCATTGTTGTGATTCAGGATTCCAGAGATCCAATACATGTACGCAGTTGATTCTCCTCGTGAAACAACAAGCCGGTGAATAGCAGGATTACGTAAGAGATCTTCTGTGGAAGTTAGTTTTGATTTTCTGTTCAAAGAAAATGCTATTTTGTTCCGCACGAAAGAGAAATCATGCACGTGAAGTCTGTGCCTCAAGATTTCAATTGATATGCCTGACGCCAGCATCGGTTCGACCTGTGCTGTTCCGGATGCTGTCCTTATCTCTCTCCCGCAAGCAGACTGTTCGTTCTTCAACGCAGTGAAGTCTCAAGTCCATGGGGTCTGCTGCAGATCGTCGGAAGAACTCATTCAGGTCATGGATGCAGGAATTTGCAATGTTCCCAGCTTCAAATGGACAGTTTGCAGTCCAGACTTCGCAAGTAGATCGCTGTGACAGGTCATACTTAGAGCAGGAATGAAAGCGAAACATATCGTTGTAACCCCTGACAATCATTGTGGGCAAGTTCACAGTGAATTTGTTTGGGGTTTTTTTTCGCACTGGTTTGCTGTTTAAAATTGACACAGGAACACACACAAACGAGGACAGCCTCGTTTTTTGTTTTTATTGCATTTTCCTGATCTTTTGTTCTCAATTTTTGACAGCAAAATTTAAATATCTGGGGAAGCTGATGAAAACATTTAACGTTAATTTAATTTGAAGCTCAGGGTGGTGAGAGTGATGTGTACGGTAATTCAATTAGGAAATGACTTCGGTTTCAGTGAGGAATGCTCCGTAATACAGATTGACAGTGAAGCATTTGCGACTTGCTATCTGCACACACAATTTACCCACCAAAAACCGAGAAAGCTTCATTCAAACTGGGGGCTTTGTACCTTTTGCCTGTTTTGGAAAAAGGGATTGTCTTTGGTTTTTACACAAACGAGAACAACACTACAGATACTTGACGGACACAGCCCACATTTTCGTGATGTTCAGTGAAAACTCCAACGTGTGGAACGTATCCGTGCAAAATATCTATTACGATGACTCACGCAACACTGTCTTTCATTCAAGAAGTTTTATATCGAGAATATCCCATCCCACGCTTGGGATGACGTCTGTCAAGTCAGTGTTTGCTAAAAAGAGAAACTAATTGACGTTTTCCAAGGTGAAAATGGCGCTCACGACAACGTGAGGAACAAGCAAGTTTGAAGGCGATCACGCCGCCAAGTCAACAGCGCAAAGGACACGGCCCCTCGATCCTTACAGGACGACATCACCCATGAGGAATTCCCAAAGACGAGCAACGGAAACAGACATGAAGGGTGAGAAGTGCCCAGTACGTTGTGAGTCGTTTGTCGCCTGTTCTTGTCTCTCTTTCAAGTTTCAACTTCAGCACCAAGTGAACTGAGTGTTTGTTGCCAACCTTATGTGGACATTTTGTGGCACGGGACGCAGATGTAGGAAGTGACCATCCTTCACACGGCGTAATTTGATCAAGAACTATGATTGATCACGCCCCATTAAATGATTAGATAAGCTTGAGAGGCACATACAAGGAAGCCGTACGATAGCGCTACCTGCTGTGGTGTTGGTCCCATCTGCCGCTCTGTGGGGGCGGAATAATGATGTTACCTCAGCCCTGGTTTACCTTACATCCGCTCCGGACCGACTCGTCTGCCACAATCCTACGGAGACCAGCGGGACCCTTTGATTTGCCTTGCATAATTGCTATGCCGCTGTGTGGAAGCGCACATACATCATAACTCATTATAGTCCGCTCCTGGTTAGTGGAGAGCTTTCGTGACTTGGTTTCCGAGCTAGGTTCCATCAAGTGTCTCGTTCATCCTGTTTGTTCTGCCACTTTCCAATTTTGCTGCTGCCATATGGTGGAGCACTGAAGTGTGTTTCGGGTGAAAAGTGTGTTCACGGAGTGTCCGATGAAGGATATCGTGCAAGAGTCTGTGTGAATAGTGCCAGTGAAGGTTGTGAGAAGCCTTGTCTCTTGCTCTCGTTTGGTCAATTTGTCAATGACATGACAGTCTGGGCCACTTCGCAGCAAGTTTCATGAATTCAAACGGGCAGCAAGACCTGTCGGTACCTCCGCTTGAGAGGTGAACCTCGCAATGTTGTCGTCTATGTCGCGCCGATTTGCTTCGTATGTGAACAGGATGCCAAAACACGACAGCTGAAACGCACCAATTCACTTTCAGAAGCGATCTGCAGGTACGTAAGGTACGAAACAAGATGTGACAGCCTCACATTGGTCTCTGTGGCGCTGGCACAACGGTCAGTTGTGGCACCTCACTTCGTGGTCTGGCACACGAAAAGGCAGTTTCGCTTGTTTCTGTCCACCTGAGACACGCTCGTAGAATGTGGATGTTCATGGAGAAACTTGTGTTTGGCCTGGTGACATCAAAAATTGGGTGCGCAGAATGCAAGAGAAATTGCATTGGCCAGGGGACGAGACGGAAGCAGACACAGCTTTGGGAGAGGGGAGTGTGATCCAGACCTGTTTGCAAGTCAACTGTTGTTCTTCTGATTTTGACTGAATGAAATAAGCGTAGATGTGTGCCACGGCCTCAAACAGCAAACTTCCAATCCAGACGAATGCGGGAAGTATCCTCGTCACCAGAATTCTGCTTCTACGATCACCAAGAGACAAACTGCTGCAACATCGAACATTGCAATTGTTCGTGACCCAGTGACGGGTCAACCTTTTGTTCCATATTCGCGAATCGTCTGCAACTTCACGTGGAGAGACACTCCAAGAGTGTTGGAAGGGCACACCTTCAAAAGTGACCCTGGGGTCGTTTTGGCGAGTGATTTGTGTGGTCACAATTGACCCAAGGTGGTGCTAATCTGCTATTTGTGCTGTATGAAATGACATGCCTTGACATCTCCGTGTCAAGTTTTGTTACTGTCCAGGGCAGTAAAAACAATAAAAGCAAGAAAGCAGAGCTTTAAGCACAGGCGTATTGCCAAGAGCACAATTGATCACCACTCAGTCTCAGTGGTGGTCACCCCTGACCACCCCTGGGTCACGCAGCACAAGATCTACTGGGTGGTGGCCACACCCCCACTGTGGATACTTGGTTGTATTCAGTTGTGACCAACACCCCAAGAAGGCTTCTGAAAAGTGACCTCTGATGACCACCAAGTAAAAAAGCAGTGACTCCTCCAGTAGTGACCAAGGTGATCGCCATTGCCTCAACCTAAAACCAGTGCTCAACACGCTCCGTGTGTTCTTCTTTCGAATCAATTGCTTTTCCTGTTGTCTTGGACCGGAATCTTCAAATGGGCAAATTTCTACACGAACACATACGGAGAATCACCCAGAATCGCTTTGTGTCAGAAGGTCATTTTGTACCTGAACACCGGTCCCGGAAACACGTGTTTTCTGCTTCGTTGTTTCCAAGTTGCTGTTTGTCCGCCCTTTGGGTTGAACTCGGTCAATCAAATCCTGAATCTACCCTGGCAATATACAAACTGCGAATATACTGAAGAAAGGTGTTGAGGGTGTTGAAGATACAGTCTTCAGGTGCGCATGTTCCTGCAGCGTGATCATTATTCATAAACAAAAAGAACGCGTCAACAGAGCCAAATTGACGTGGGGCTGCATCGCCGTCAAGGAACCGTGCAATCGGCAGAGGAACACTTTTGTACCTCGAAAAGATACTGAGAGATATTTGGGAAAAACACAACAAAGCCTTCACGCACTTACCTATTTCGACGCATTTTTTCCAGAGGCCGGTCGTTGTCTTCATCAGGATGAAGACCGTGGCCTCGGTGTTGTTGGCCACTTTCTCGGACATGTAGAGCCAGTAGTCGGTGGCGACTGCGATGACCAGGGAGGCGAACGACGCGCAAGCGCACACGCTAGTCATGATCATGAGCAGTTTGCGCTTTCCACAGCAGCCCATGGTATGATGCACATTTAGAACGTCGCCCGGCGCCGGAGGGTACTGTCCAAAGCCTGTTGCCTGCTGAAGGACTCCCCGTTGCCCAAAACCCTGCCGTGATGCGTACACCCTCAGCCAGTTGCTCCAATTTTCCAGCACATACATACAAGCTTTTGCTCTCCTGCCCGGGCCCGCGACCAAATCCCATAGACAAGGACCAGGCAGTGACGGATTTGCGGCGGCCTATCCAATTCTGATTGATAATCCTGTGTCACCGAAAGAATGAGGTGTCCAGCAGAAAGGAATCAGGTGCTGTGGGTCCTCATCCACATGTTACCCACGCTATTTCGTGTCTGATGACAAGCATGTGTGTCGAGATGTCCCTGCACATGTCACAAGCAGCCGATATATTCCTTTTTGGCATGAATCATCCAATGAAAATGTATGGAAATGGCACCGTGTCACTCACCTTGTGAGAATATATCCCTCAGAAGTGTTTGCATGCGTGGATACAAGGTTTCCTTAAGCAGTTAGTTCTATGCAGCTGCATGTGAGGCAATCAGTAAAAATAGCATGCAGCAAACAGCAGTTGTCGTACCACTGTAGGCAGCAGTAAAAAGAGATAAAATAAATGAAAAACACAGCACCTATACAATCAAGGAAACACACACATGGTCCGTGTTTCTAGCGAGCGTCCACTCACAGCAGCTTGTCTGGAATATCCAAGAAGAGTTTTCAAGGCAGCTGCACTGCACCTTTCATCCTATTGTCTACTCCTGCGTCGCGTGCTTACAGGAGGCCTTTCGGCAGTGATTCAGCTCCAGATAACAGCTTCACCGGCTCATGGCTAGCAGACAGGCATGACTTGGCCTTCCCGTTTTCCTTCTGCTGGTGCTATCACCGTGTCCACTACTACCTGCCAGATATCCATTGTCAGAGCGGAAAAACAACGGAGCTGTCACGCGTCTGAAGGCGGACTGCGTACCTAATCAGGTAGTAAGGCCGACTAAGTGGCTTGAAGAACGCTCGCTCCTATCCTCCGCGGCAGTCGCTAACAGCCTGTAAGCGGCCGAAGAACCTTCCTTCCCTGTCGGCAGTCTACCACTCTGTCTTGACTGCCTGTCACTATTATCCATGTGTCAGGAGCAAGATTAAAGACATGGTTCGTAGAGAGTGAGAAGAGGCAGAGAAAAGACGAGCCACAGTCAAAGACGCTCTTCGCCTCCTTCTATGATCAGACGCAGTCCATTCTCGTTCTGAATCGATCAGCTTTCATGGGCTGCCCCCTCTTTGCACATGGCCTCACATAGTTAAGCATTGGTGCTTGCGATTGGCTCTGCAGCTCAGAATGAATCCATTTAAAAGGCCCTCAGCCTACTTAGGATGGGGCTCAAAGAAGGACATCTGAAGCTGTCAGAAAAGCATTTCATGCGAAGCAGCTATTTTTCAAACTATCCATTTATGCGCTTTTCCCTTATTTGTTCATTTCAGCTTTTATCACAACTAGTTGCATCCAGCTTTGCACGCATGCTTCAGCCTTTCACTGTCCCACTCACTAAGTCAGGAAAAAGTAAACAGCAGAAAGAAGTAGTGAAGCTGCCGGACAAAATACATCAGCAGTGTAATTGCATTGCCGATGCTGCCGTACAGTAAATTTGCGCGGGGCTATCATCCATTTGCACTTCCATGCAGGCTCTCTGAGTCTCACCACGCATGCTCACTGGGATGGATGATCGGCGTGCGCAGCTTTACCGGCTTCCAAACCAGCAATGGCTTTGGTGGGAAAAGCGATACTGCTTTTGGGAGACGAGAGAGCTCCACACAAATCTTTCTCATGCATGGCGGGTGGTTCACAGGTGATACCTCCTAAAATATGCAGCCATGTTTGCGAACCACGCAGTGCGACGGTACGCGACGGATGATAACCAAAGCTGTCCAAACCCCGACACTCGGGCCGTCAGAGACATACAGCTCAGCAGATGCCAATCTGCGATGAGGTCGTGCAACTAGCATCAGAGAACACCCCAGCCAATCTTACGTGCAATATTGATCCCATTTTGAGCCAGAGCCATCTGTCAATTGAATGAATGTAGCACATTCTCAGATTTCTAATTCCCCGGAGTTGTCTTGCAACTGAATGTCTTATCTTGACCACGACACTCTTATTGAGATCCAGTGTGACCACGAACCTTGGAAATTGAAGAATGAATAAAATCAGGAGGAGGGGCAAAACAATTACTCATGAGGAAACGAACCACCGAAACGAAGCGCCAGACAACACAGTATTGGAGGAACACAGACAAGGCAGGGACGTCTTAATCCCCTCGGGATAACTGTGACAGCTTGATGCCTCGCTGCAGCATTAGCATAGGATGATTACTTTTTCTGCACTTCACGTGTTCTCGAGGAACAGGTTCGCGCATCACGCAAAGCGTTCTTTTGTGAATCTTACAGTGCGTGGCTTGTGACTGACAACTCCAACAAAGACTTCACCAACCTTCCCAATACTGTTCTCCAACAGTCACGTAATTGCATGGGAACATCCACGTCAGATCACAATGAAGTGCTGGAACTCGTTATTCGTTTTGCACCTTACACGTCTGGTGTTACACGTCAAACGTGGCACATTCTTGTCTCACATGACCTCGAAATCTGTGCGTAACTGACAACGAGGTTTTATTTTTGTCTGCAGGTCTGTGGGGGACCAAAAACTTCCACAGACTAAGCAGTTGTACGTGCTGTTGAAGCGCATGGCTCACGGGAAACTCGTATCATATTCGGATGGTCCGGAATGACTTCTGCAAGCAAATGTACGAGAAAGGATCCTTCGAGTTGTGGGACTCATGCAGGATCCTCTTCTCTTGCAGGAAGTCCTCGTGGCCCTGATGCGTGATCCGGTGGAGTCGTGTTGCAAGCCCACGGCTGCGTTTCACGTTTCAAGATTCATCATGTCACGAAGTCCAACTCAAATAGAGCCCTCTGGAAACATCAGCACACACGTCCAGCGTCTCCGCTATACGTGTCGAGGATATTGTCTTCCACGCAGGTGGTGATTTCGTCATGATCATGGCACGAAGAAAAGCTGACAAAAGCGGATGACACTCCATCATGTTTCGTGTGCATGTAACTGGATGCATACGATTTTAATGAACCAGGCGTGCCACGCCTCCTCCGCAGGCCGGTATATGATGGAACACATCATTTACAAGACGACGCTGAAGACACGTTGTGAGGAGAGGATTGATGCTCGAGACTCGGCGACAGTGAAAAAGGATCGCTGCTTCAGCGCGCTGGGGAGTGTAGAGCAAGTCATCTGGTAAATGAGAGAAACTGTGGCTTTGAAGGCAACAAAACATCAAGGGGAGGTTCCTTCCTTTTTCACTGCCAATTGCCTGTCACGCACATTTGTCATTCTGCACTAACGTTAACTATCCTAATTTGTCAAATCGTTTGAAACCTTTTCCCTGTATTGCTCTCAGACAGACCTGAGAATTTCTTGCCTCTGCCGGAGACATATTCCACGGCGTCCAATCGTTTGTCTGAAAGTCGCCACATCTGTCTTCTTTGTGCATGGGCGAGTGAATCATGAACGTTGAAACTCAGTCAAAAAATACCCATAAGTGCAATACATTCCAACGTAAATTCAATCTATTTGCCCCAAACCCAATTTCAAAAAAATGTTGTCTCCAGCAAAACACCGAAGAAGATCCTTGTTGCTTTGTGGGGTCCGTCTGTCGACACGAGAGGGAGAGGCTTTGATAATGTTCTCTCTCGCGAGCCGTTGTCCTCGACATCAGCTGAAACCAGTAGATTATAGGAAATTAAGAAGCGTGTAGTATAATCTATGACGCGCTGCGTACAGATTGTTAAAGTGCACGCATCATCGAAGATGTCTTGAGAGAGATTTTCCACTGGGACGAAGGTATCAAAATGGATCACGTCCATGATCGTCTGAAGCATCCTCGACTAAAATGATAAATGTTTGATGTTCTGCTGGTAGCATGGTGTGTATGGGATATTACGTTTGTCATCCATCAACGGCGAGTCGCCCAGTGCTTTAGTGAGTGCTGTTCGCCGGTTCTTGAGAAAATTGGGTTCAAACTTGACGCTTTTGGATTCTGCTCAACAGCGCCCGTGTAACTGACCTTGGTGTCGTGTTTCTAAAATGTTTAGAGAACCAGATTGCTCGAAAACAGAAAGGAAATTCACGTCGAATGAGAAGAACTTCTTTTTCGCTGCGACATCCTTGTTGGTCGTTTGCAGGTTCCAAAGATAGTTTTCAATCTTATCCTTGGCATCAAAAGCAATGTCTGCATCGAATGTGGGCAATGCAAACATGATTAAAACACTGCGCACAGAATCCCCATTTGCGCAATATAACGACAGTAAAATGAAATGAACTGAAAGGAAGAACTGTCATCATTCCACAGAAAAAACAACCTCGTGGACGTGCTTTCGGAAAAGTCCCCTTGTCAAAGAAAAATTCACACGTATACTGCGTTTGTGAAAGCCTCATGAATTTTACAGAATATTTGGCATCTCGGGGGAGGAGCATGCACTGCAATGATGTTATCTGGGCCACGTGAAGTCACTGTGCAAAAAATGCAGCTCAGCTTCACTGCAACAAGAGAACCTGTGTGCATGCATGGTCTTTGCTGTTACCCCAGTTGCCATATCAGACGAGTTATCAGTTTTATTCAGGTTCCCAAGATTGTATTAAGGCACTGTCACGTTGGCTCATAAAATTGGTTTATTGGTTATGGTGCAATTGGACTGGCAGTGAATATATCATTCATTCACAGAAGGTTTGGTAGATACACAGCAGAGTCGGGTCACCTTCTTTGTCGAATTTGTTGGGTTCTTCGCACGACCTGCACAAAAGTAAGGCTTCACTCACAGGTTTTATCCTTCACTTTGTCCATGTTGGTATGTTTCAGGAGTTTGTGTGTTGTGTGCATCAAAAGCAGACGAACTGTGACTGACTCTACGCTCAACGTTCCCTTGGTTACTTTCTTGTCACAGCGGAACAAGCAAAAACTGGACAACATCCTTGGCTCTTCAAAATCTCGTTGCCAACAAGAAAAGAAGCAGAACATCAGAGAAAGCAGGATAACAAGGTGGGCTTTCGTGAACACGAAAAGCTTTTCCCAAGCCTCTGAAAATGGCTTGATGGAGAAGCACAAGGATGTAACTCACTTTTTGCTTGAGGTGACCGGAAGCCATTTAAGCATCAGATGTAGCGGGCTATCGTTAGTCATTAGGAGATTGCACTGTGACCTGTGCCCCGGCTCGTGTGTGAGCTGCAGTAAGCTGCGCGGGACAGTACCAGAAGCTGTGTACATCACATTTAATTTATCGAGTAATAATTTAACATCATCACTAATCATCCCGTGACCCTGTCTGTACCGGGCTGCAGGCGCTTGGTGGACTAATTGCTCCTCGCTGAGGGATTAACCAGCTTGAAGGAGCCAATCTTTCCCTCAGAATGTTCCTCCAATCACTTGATGTGGACACGCGGTGCATGCGTGCAGTGATGGTCACGAAGCGGCTGCGAAGACATTGGATGTTCTCCGAGTCTCAGTTGTTCAAATCCTCATCGGTGTTCTTGGTGCTGGACCAAACTGGGGAAGCAAGCTGGGTGTGTGCTAAATGTGCTAAAATCTGCTTGTTGCCAGCATCGGGTTGTCTCAGAGACAGAGAGAGAGAGAGACAGACAGAGAGACAGCGAGACAGCATTCTTGGTAGATAGGACACTCGTGCCCAGTGATCCTGTCTTGGCAGCTGTCGTTTGAACAGGTCTACCCCTTCACAGAACTGTCACAAATTTATGTGCTTCGCGGACACGAATTCCATTCATCCTGCCATGTGATGGCGCATCAAAAGCCTATGGTTTATGAGGGGAAATAATATTTTATTGGCAGTTTACTCTGAGATCGTCTTGTCGGGGCACATTCAGCGAGTCCTTTTCCTTGGTCGCACAAAGCCCGACGCAAGATTTAGTTTTCAGGTCGTGTTGGCCTGGGATCGAGGAACGGCGCTCCGACTGAACACGGGATGATCAATCTTGGCCGCCTGATGCCTCGCCTGTGAACGCCAGCTTTAAGGAATGCTACACTCGGCCGCCTCCATCTTTAATCCTGTCTCTTCATCTCCAGCTTCTGACACTTTCTCCTGTTTTGCCTCGTGTCACTCGAGTATTTCCTTATTTGATCGTAAGCACACCAATTGCGGTCGACCGTCTGGCTTTTAACGCTTGCTCTGGGGTTAAAAGCACTTAACACAAATACATTTATAATCCTTTTTATGGGTTGGATTTCCCTGCTCCGGCACAAATTGCATGTCTGCAGGTCTGACAATGATTGCACGATCCTTCTGGCGGAAGGCGGTGTTCATAAAGGTCTCTTGGTACCAGCGAGTTCTATTTTCTACATCAGTAGCTGGGTACAGAAGAAATGGAAATAAAGACAGCATGGAGTCATTCCGGGATACCAACACGCACTGAGGTTATCATCTGTGCATGATTGACAAACACAAAACGAATTTGATGCAAAGTTGGCGAGACACGCAGTCCCGCGTGTGAGCCAAGTAATTTGCATTTCACGCCTGATACTCTGCAATCTTGTTTCCATTCCGACTGCACACACAAGTCGCAGATCAGAGGATTGTCTCCAAACAAGTTCGACACACCAACTCACAAGGGAGAGGCAAACACACTTGCACACTGCATGCATACGCAAAGCTTCAAACGAAGTGCTCAATCAAGACGACGCAGGATTGCATGTTCATCTGCTTGACCAACGATGAACACAGTCACGGCGAGTTTTATTTCCAGATCCGAGTCAAATCGTTCAATCTGTTTTGGTTCAAGAATTCTCTGGAAGAGGGATCGACGCATCTATCATCTGGAGGCGAATCTGACGTGATGCATCCTGTGCTTTGAAAGAGTTCTCATGACCATGTAGACGCATAACGTGAAAGCTTCCGGAAAGACTTCAGCCAAGCACATAATTTACCGCATGCGGAGCACTTAGATCTTCTCCGAAAGGCGTTCATTCACTTTCAGTCGGTCCATTTAAGCCCCTGCAAGCAGCACTGAGCATTGCGCAGCTTCTGGAAGATAAGAAGTTGTGTACATCACCTTTGATTTATCAAGCAATAAATCAGGTATTTCACTGATCATCCTTGTAGGTGGTGAGGTGCCCAATTTATGAACAGGAACACACGTGATTGTGTGAGCACATGCACTGTTTCCTGTTTTGATCCAACGAGCTCTGTGCACTGCAGCAATTGTTTGTGACTGTGGGTTGTTATGGAGCTTGGATTCTCCCCAGCGCTTGTTGGCGCTTTTTGTATCTGCATGTTTGGTCCTTTGGTTGGAAGCGGTGAGTAAGAATGTGTAAAGTTTGCTGAATCCTTTCTTGAAAGTTCTTTCAATTCAGCGAGGATGTCAGCGGAACACTCGCAGACCAAACAAACCCACGCACACAAACTGCAAGCACGGAGTGCAGACTGAGTGGTTCAGCCTTCCACACAATTTCTTCCTTTGATTGTCCCAACCACAGAAACAAGATTGACCGCGTGCATGACATTCGAAAATGATGAGTTTTTTGCATCCAGTGCTTTGAACACAAAAACTTGCAAGCAAAGGCAAAGCAGTTTGATTTGTGACAGATTGAGATACAGCTGAACAAAGATTCACTCGTGCGCATCCATCCACACGCGTCTTTGAAGTCCCGAGGTTGTGCAGGCATAATTGGAACACACGTGCAAGCTCTGCCCATCGAATCAACTGGTAGTCTGGCCTGTACCTGATTACAGAAACGTTCTTGTGTGCACCTAGTACATAACCCGTGCATCATGCCTCCACGTAGCTGCAAACAGCGACACGGAGCACAGGAGAACAAGCCTGAGGTCGAACATTGAGATGGAGTGACAAAGGGGAGCGGAACAACGTGCCGCGTGCATCAGAAGAGGCATTTTGAAACAAAACAAAATCAGACACATCAGAACTCAAATTATCATCAGCAGGAACCGCCTCAAGGCGAGGATGGGACGCTCGGAGCTGTTTATTCTCGTCAAGCCTCATGCACGGAAGCTGCACGCTGTATCGGAACGTTGCATGCGCGGGAGACGGCTTCGCTCTCGCGATGGCGATCGCAGAAACACCACGAAAGAGACGAAACTCCGGGATGCCTATTTCTTTCTTCACCACTGTTTCCAATGAGAAAGGTTGCAAACATGTTGTTGCGTGCATTTCTTCCAACCATTATCCTCTGAGTGTATTTTGTGGTGTTTCTGCGAGTGTGACGAGCGAAATGTAACACAACACCACGTTCTCGGAGAAAGATGTTCTTTCCAAGCCATGTCTGTCGAAGAACGTGAAATCGCGATTCCGGTCTGGTTGTGGTTGGCTTCTGCCAGGACTCATAGTCGAGAGAGCTTGTGTGGGTTTTTACTTGAGGATTTGCGGACGCATGGTGGACCGGCAGTTCGCCACACTTGAAGTGTTTGGAGATTCGTCCTACCAACGTCACTCGCTTTGCGATCGTCAACTTTTGCTCTTGAAGATTTTTGTGTCGACATTTCATGGAAGATTCAAATTAGCAATCGGAAGAATGGAGATTTTGTCCAATTTTGCAATGATTATTTGAAGGAAACTTCAAATGTGTTCTTGAGATAACAAGCTGACAATCGATCAACTGAACTGTTCAACTGTCTGCATAAGACGCCGCGATCAAACTACATGAGTAAATTTGCTTTCATTGGGCGACAAACACAGCCACATCTGACTGGATCGGACAAGGTTAACGCACTGCAGACGAATGTTCGGAGCACATATCAGAACTTGCGAGTGTGCTCAGATCATTCAAGACTTTGTCGAGAATGATCAGCACAAGAGCAAGTTCTGATACTCTGAACATGAGTCTGTCAGTGGGTTAACCAAATCTATAACATAATGCTGACTGTCAGAATGTGAAGACAACAGAATTACCTTCTGTTGTTGCACAGTTCATTCGTGTGACATAGCAGAATGCAATTCTTTTGTCTTCGCATTCTGATAGTCAGGCAGCGTGCTGTAGTCCATGTCCTTGGCCAGCTGAGGCAACAAGACCACAAATGGACTGGTGCAACTGAACTTGTGCAACCAGACCCACAGAACTTGGTCTGGACCTGCAGAACCAGACCCAGATCTGCAGCACCAGACCGAGACATGCAGCACTGGACCTGGACCCTCAGAACCGAACCAGACTTGTGGCACCAGACCAGCAGAACTGGACCAGCAGAATCAAATTAGCTGGTCCAGTTGTGCTGGTCTGGTTTCACTGCCATTGTGCTGGCATGATTATACTAATCCGTTTGCACTGGGCTGCTTGTTCCAGTCTGATTGTGCCGGTCTGCTTGCACTGGTCTCGTTGCACTCTTCCAGTTTTCTGGTCTGGTTATACTGGCCCTGTTGCACTTGTCTGTTTGTACTGGTCCGGTTATGGTGCTCTGGTTGTACTGGTCTGGCTCCAATGTACCACTGCAATTGGACCAGTGCAACCAGACTGGTGCAACTGGACCAACAGAACCAGACCAGTCCCACTGGTTCAGTTCCATCAGTCTATGTAGTTCTGCTGATTTTGTTCTGCTGGTCTGGTTCCACGGCTCCAGTTGCGTGGGTCTGGTTGGACAGGTTTGGGTCTGGTTCCTTGGGTCTGGTGCTGTGGGTCCAGATCCAGTTCTTTGTGTCTGCGTCTGATTCTGTGGGTCCAATAGCACTGGTTCTGTTCCTCTAACACCAACAAAGTTTCTACAGAAAAAGAAGAAAGCCAGACACTGTGTCTTGATGGTTGAATTGGCACCGGCCGATCAGGCAAGCTGCACTTGTTGGGTTGAAATGTGATGAAGTGTGTTCACACGCTGACACACAAATCTCTTGTTCAAATTTCATCATTCAAGACTGAACAACTACAGAAGCAGTGACATGTTCAATGTGTGATGAACGTTTTTCAAAAGAAACAACCCTTCTGAATGCTTCTGAATGAAACAATTTTGACTTCAATTTGTGTGTGAACACAGCATCAGCAATCTTAAAATTACTGAGTCACTTTGTTCTTCAACTCTAATGTCAAGAAAGGATACATTTTCTGTGAGCTAACTGGGGCAAACCTCCATGTTACTTTCGTTTTTATGTCGAGAAAAGAGTATTTCTTCAGCGATGCACATTCACCCAAGATCAGGTGTTGGACATGCGTGGTAAGGTCACGGAAGGGACGGTATTCACTGAGGGTGGACGACACAGGACCTCCCTGAAACTGCATTTGGAACCCCATCAGTGCAGACAAGTGGCTGTATTGAGCTGAATGCTTCTGTGTTCCTTTCATCTGATTGGGTGCGCATTGCTCAGCATAAACAAAACGTGTTTTATGCAGATATCTTCGGTCCTGTTGCCAAAATTGAGGTTTGTCAGTACTTTTCTGAGACCTGACTGGGCTGAAGAGAAGTCCATCCCCTCTCTCATTTGATCAGTATGGGATCTCTGCTGTCATGCTGCACACGGGCTTTTCTTGTGGGAAGACTGCTCCAGTGGGACCAGGGGGTGTTTATTGACATCTTTGTTCTGGATCCATCGACCTGTGTGGCTGATAGACCCCAGAGACAAAACAAATGCTGGCTGCTGCTGTTATTGACAATCATTCAAACTGGTGCAATCTCAGCAGATAACAGCTTGAATTACGTTTGATCAATCTGCGTGTTGGGCGCGAAGTATCTGGTGCAGCTTTGACGACAACCAACCTGGCATTCCCTTTGAAACCAAACTCCAGGAAAAGTCAATTGTCTCGCGAACGTTTTGGCAGTAAGTTTGGTTGCAGTGATTGACAGAACAAAAGCTGTGCTGTGACGCAAGTCATGTGCAAGACAAGTCTCTGACAAAAGGCAAGTGCAACAGATCCTTGTGAGCACCTGACACAACTTTGTCTTTTGTGCAGAAGCGAGTTCAAGGGACGCCCCCTCCCCAAGCTACTCACCAGGACACAGAGGGTGTGTGCTATGTGTTATTTGCTTTCATGCTCACTGTTCCCAATTTGACTTGCTATTTGGTTGAGATATTCATCAGTCTGGGGCTTGTGATTGGACTTAATTGCTCTTTGGTCTCACATTCCAACTCTCCAAACTCGTTGACAACAATCTCAAATGTCAAAGGCCCGGACACACCGAATCATTTTCCACCGCGATCGTTCATGCTCCAGAGAACGATGCTTCAGAACGAAGCAAATCGGTTGTGTCCAGGCACCAAGGAAAGCAAATGTTGGAGATAGGCAGGACGAGGGTGACAAATGTTTCAGATCTGGCAGTGGGAGAACATGGTACCCAGAACAGACCACCCGAATCAGGAGCTGTAACAAAAGGCATCTTGCCTCTTCAATTCCTATCTGTTGTTTTTATTCACGTTTCTTTTTCAGCAAGACAAGGATTATCCAGCTGGGAGAAAGGTATCGCACTCTTGTTTTTCTGGAGGAGAACTCGACACAGCAAATTCAGAAAAATCTCACAAGACGTGCCGGCCAAATGCTCACATTACGTACTTGCATGCAGATGACTCCTCCCAGTTATGAGGTCCACACAGCAAACACAAGCAAGTTTCGAAATTTCTTTGGTTCTTTGGGAGAGAGAAGAGAGAGAGGGAGAGAGACAGAAAGAGAGAGAAACAAATAGAAAGAGAGAGAGAGAGAGAGAGAGAGAGAGAGAGAGAGAAAGAGACAGAGACAGAGATAAGAGCACGATCACCAGCGCTGCAGTCTCACAACATTCATCTCTGTGCGTGTTGGCAACGACGGCAATGTGGGTGAGTCCAGTCGTTTCGACCACAACGCCTTTTGTGCACTTGAGTGTTTTTGTCCTGATCGGTTTTTGCATCGATCTGACTGGTCACTTTCTCAACTGACCTTGGTTCTGGTCACAATAGAAATGTTTCACTGGTGCTGAAGTGCAAGCAAACCGACGGACCAAACGTTTGGACTCAACAACGTGCGGTGACGACAAAGCCACAGTGGAAACTTCTGATGACTCTCATGCAGGATGGTGCCTTTTGTTGAAACGATCTTGCGTATGTTTCCGATCCGACTTGATTCAGTGGTGTTTTTTCTCCACGTTGTCAGTTCTGGTACGATCAACAGTCTTAGCTTCATTGTCGCCAGTTCGGAAGCTGGTCAAGAACATTCACGCAAGGCATCAAACGGGCATCCTTGCGATGCACTGTGTAGCAGTTCATGCAAGGGTCATTTTGGAGACTCGGGCCACAAGAGGGTATCGGTGTCCACAGTCTGGGAAGATGGCACAATCCTGTTGCGTGGACTCATGTCTCCACAAAACATGGACGGTGCTGACCATGGAATTTAAATTGTCCCATTTTTGGTGCAGGGAGTAAATAAGTCGCGGGTGGAGGCAAGAGCGAAAACTGATTGGGCCCTGGATCTTCCGCGAAGCTGAAAATGGAAAACACCGGACTGGTAATTGTAAAAGCGCCGCTGTTTGTTGAACAGGGCTTATCTGCTGCAAATCCAGGTGCACTCTCCAGGCGGAGGCAGATGAGACAAGCCATTAGGTCTCAAAAGACGACTGGAGGTTGACATGAGTGGAGCATCGAAGACAAGTTGCGGAAGCTTAATTTTGCGATGCACATTTGTTGGTCATACTGCAAGCCAGGTCAGTCAGACGGAGACAAGGCTTCTCGTGCCACACAGTAAGAAAGTTCTGTGCTTCTGGGCAATGCGCCGGGGACATGAATGAGAACTACCTTGCACTCTGAGGCGATCCGTGTTGGTATGTTGCAAATACACACAAGCAGCTTCAGAAAATATGCGTACACAACCGAGGCCAGCTTGTGTGTGTGGAGTTGATCCCAGCCCTTTACAGTGGCAATGACCACGGAAGTTTACGCCGGGGCTCAGAATTGTGAAGCCAGCAGCAGCACATCAACGTGATAAACCTGTGTAGGTAATCTCGTAACGATACGTGAACTTATTGGAAGTTCGTGACAATGCATTCTATTGATCGCTCCAAAGTGGTTCTGGCATCAACAGCACTCGGCAGGGTGGAAAGACAGCAATATCCTGGATGATTGTCATCTCATTTTTCTCTGAGCAACGCTCGTGCACAACTGCATCTGCGAGGAGGGAAGCAACACTTCCAGGGGATTTCTGAAAATCCAGTTTGAGAGCGCAGCGGTGGACTCGTCTTCACAGGCTGTATTCATAACGTCGTTTTCCCGGGGAACCTTTGTGCAGCGCAAAGGAAGACTGTTGCAACAAGAATATCATCTGTTTCTTCATATCTGTCAGTTGTTTGGGGAAATAACAGCAAAAAAGAGGTTTGGCATCTGCAGACGCAAAGGTAAACCTTCCAAGATGGTGCACATCACACACGCCCAGGAGAAGCGGATACTTCTGGTCACCGGGGTCTTCACAGTTCTCGGCATAATTCTCATGATCGTGGTCATCAGCACAGACTACTGGGTCATCTTGACCATTCCCACGGGCTCGTTCCGTCCCGAGCGGGAAGTGATCGTCACTGGACACCATTCGGGGCTCTGGAGGCTCTGCATCGGCGAGATCGACAACAAGACGGAGCCACAAACAAGCAGTAAGTTTCGTTGCCTTTTTTCCAACCATGCAAGTGTTGTATTCTGCATTTACAGTTGTACCTATAGGCAACCGCGTGGTTCAGGTTCACGAGTGAGATGCGAACCAGGGCTGCAGAAGCATAAGTTCCTGCAAAAACAGGCGAACCTTGAGCATTAGTCGGACATGAGGAGATCGTAACCTTCTCCCTGTCATGAAGCATAAATCACACATCATCCTGGCAGTTCTGTGCTCCTAACATTTGATATACATCATTGAATCTCTGCGTTGGCAGCTGTTCATAAACTGTCTTCAGCATCTATACATTGATGAACTTTACATCTGGATGTGTGATGAAAAGGCACCCCTCACATTGTTGTGGGATATCATTTGGAAAAGGGTCTGTCAAGGTGTGTTGCGTTGTTACAAGACCATGTTTTTGTTTCCAAGCAACGATTGCAGACGTCATGGGAATGTTTTGGACAGTATATGCGATTCAAAGGCCTCGCTGCAAAAATCATTCGCATTTCTTCGACGGGTGTTTCTCGTCCTGGCACACGCGTGTCAGCTCGTTAAGAAGGGAGTTCATCTGACCGGTCTTTTTCCCTATGAATAAAGACCCTGACGCATACCGTTCCAAGGAGGGAAGCCTTCGAGGCAACTTAGATTCAGTCAGCATCTTGAAATTAATGAAGCCAATCTCAGACGAAAGAGAAACAGGTTTGTGTCAAGGTTTTTCTTCAGGCAGCGATTCAACAATCTGCTCACGTTCCTGCAGGACTCCCTTCGACTCAGGGGGCCTTGGTGTCTCCGGAACCAAACATTTCCTTGGTCAACATTTTGTGGCAAGAAGTGGAATATTGCAGGCTGAACGTTTCAAAATTGAAAGTGCCTCGAAAGGGTAACAAGTCCACCGGGGCCTCCCACCTCAATCCTGGATCTGCTGGCGTGGGGTGCAATTATTTTCTCTTTCCCAGGGACGCAGATTTCGCTCTGATAGCAGATTTCTTTCCTCGAGCTGGTTTCGTTGCCTTTCTCAGTGGGCAGCAGACTGTTCGGCGTACAACAAACATTTCACTTCGCGCTCTCTGTACACAAGGCCACTCAGACCTATCAAATGTGATGAATGAAGATATCAAAGTTTATTTGTGTGCTGAATACCCCCTGATACCCCCAACTAGATGTGGGCGAGAATCTCTGCATAATTCTGTACAAACTTTCCCCAGCAACAGATACAGCCTTGTTGTGCGTGCACTGTTCGCTTCAATGCGAATCTTGTGTATCCTGCATGTGAAGGGTTGGGGCAGATGGGGTCTGATCGTCAGAAAACCCACGGGAAAAAATTCTCCGAAGGTCATGCGGTGAGCTCTGGGTCCCTGGATCCGCCAGGGCGGATACCTGTGATTTATTAGGAAGGAGCCAACGTAACGTGATAAGGACAGTATGTCGAAGAACGTGTGCTGAGCCAAAGAGCTGGTTCGAATAATTACAGGTCCATTACCTTGGAAGCTGGGCCAACAAACGAACGTTCCGAAGTGGTAATGCTTTCAGAATTGTTGTCTACTTGAGTGACTGTAAGCGCCACACGGCAGGGAAGTAATAAAGCGCCAATCGACTTGAGCAGAACAAAACACTTGTGTGATCACCATTTGTTGAGTCAAAGCTTTCACAGCCTGGATGGCAGTTCGGAAGTTCAGTCTTGGCACATCCAGACAGAGACGGTGTGTCGGATACACGCCCTGTTCATTAGACACAAAAAGCTTTCTTGTGTTCGACGCAGAGAAGGTCATTTGCTCAATTGGTCTTGTCCTTCGATGCAAAACAAATGGTCATTACTGTTTTCCTGCAGCTTCTTGCTTTTCACGCTTCCTGGATCGTTTCCACAAAACACACCTGCTGCACAAGTTGCAAATTTGTCTTGTGTTTTTGTGTGTTTTCTTTGGTGGTTCATTCTTCTGCGCGGCACATTTTCTGCTGGGTGAGCTTCATGCAGCCGATGCAGCGAGTCTGCAGGAATGAACGTTACGTCTTCTTGAACTGCTGCTTTAGATTTTCACATGGAAATTTGTTGTGAGTGTGATTCTGTTGTGACATGCTTTTTGCACGTTGTTTTGCCGCAAAGAAGTTGCGAATCATGCGGTGGAAGAGATCCAGTCAATCAGCTTCACTTGCCGCTTCTGCCCGCGCTGAAGGATCTAAACGATGGATCCTTCGGTGATCTCCACTTGCACGCTCCGCAAATACCGCCTGCAGACATCAACAACGGAGTACCGGTATCTGTACTTCTGTGTTAAAACACAATTCCACTTTCCAGGTCAAAGTAGCCCGAAGAAGCCATGAGTTCACGAGGGTGAACAAAGTGCAATGAGCGTTCTTTCGTGCTTCGGGTTGGCTCAACCCACTTTTCTTTGGTTTGTGCAAAGTAGCAGTCAGAACACATCAGAGAGCCTGCGCGCTGCTCCGTGAGTTCGCTTCTCAAACGTCAAGGGCCTTTCGGAGAAGTGTCTGCATTGGTTTGGTTGAGATCTTAATTTGCTGACCACCGCTTCGGACACTGCTGAAGCAGACGGAGCTTTTACACAGGTTGCAAGACAGAGGGCTGCATGGCCAAGACAAGGTGAAGCCAACAAGTACTTTGGCGAAGAGTGATGTGCACTCCGCATTGTAGGACTTCTCCTTTCTGGAGAAGAATCTTTGTTCTGTGTGGCTTCTTTCATGAACATCATCAACGCGTCAACCTGGCAAATGGAGACCCTGTTGACATGGTCAACCTGGCAAATGGAGACCCTGTTGACATGGTCAATCTGGACTTGAGAACATGAACATCAATTGATTGGAAAGCACCCACGCTGACATCGTCCCACCGAACCAGAGCTTTTTGCCTTCTGAACGCTAAGGCGAAGCACGTGCACAAACAGGGCTGAAAGTTTTAAATTTTGGTTCGCATGTTCTGAACTGAACCACTCTCAGAATGTCAAAACACTTTCCATTTGATCTTTGACACTTGGTGGCCGTCAACCGAAATGTCCAAGAAAACCGGAGAATGGTCCGTTTGAGTTGTCCTTGAAAATTGAACAAAAGGTGAGTATTTCTGGAGATTTGTCAAGAATGTAAAAACTCGTAAGAAGTTTTCATTTGTGTTTTCCAACAGAAACAGATATAGAAACCCAGGAACTTAGATTCAAATGTAAACCTCCACTGCAAGACTGGTGATCAAAAGCAACTACGCAAACACAAATTCTGTTTTTGTTCATCTGAATGTTGGTGAAAGTTGCATGCGTGAAACAACCGACACAAAAATACAGTGGAACTACCAAACCCATCCACATGTGTTCAAGTTGCTTCCAAGTGCCACAGTCAGTCAAACAGAGGTCTGGCTCATCGACACTGTACCTGTGTAGGACTACATGGTTCAACATTGCTCTGGACAGGCGAGACTTGTGCGCGTCATGGTGAAGGAATGGAGCAGAAACGACGAATGAGGCACCAAACAAGGAAGAGACAGCCTGCGACCGGGGATATCGTGTGTCCGATTTGTTGACGATCACAAAGAATACTTTGCTTTTCAAAGTGATTCGACCAAAGAAGCCAAGTGAGACTTGACTGGACACCAACAAAATCCTCAGACGCGGCTTCTCAAAGTGCAGTCGCTGTGCAGAAACATTCTGGTTCTGAAAATTGTGCCTTTTTTGTGCAGCTCCAGAGAATCTTTCTTTGAAACCAGGGCGACCACCTCCTGTTTCGTTTCACACAAAACAGAACATTGCGTTGCACAAGTTTATTTAGTTCTTTCATCGAGTCCCGGGGCCCTCGAGGGCCAATGCCCCCTGGCTCTCGAAAATTTACCCCCAAGAATTTTGCGTTGCAGACGTATCCTGGGCCTCTGACATGGATCCTGCATCCATCATGCAGCGGTGAATAAACTCGGTGTTGGGCGTTTGAACTGCACCGGACGGTAATCAAGTCGTGAGCCAATTGTTGAAAGTGTCTCGTTTAAAAATCTGAATGCCACAGCTTGTGTGTGACGGACGGATGGGCTCCCGAAACTCCCTCATTGCCCGTACTGCTCCCGAGGGGAGTTCTGCAAACACGCAACAAGCAGCCGTCTTGGGGGAAAGCTGGAAATCTCGTGATTTGAGCAGAAACGAACCTCTGAAAATTTGAGTTTCTGTGAACTTCTTTGACCGAAACCATCAACAAGCTACTACTTGTGATGAATCAAGTGGATCTTACATGGCCAGAGGAGCATATTTCAAGAGCATTCCCTGCTCATTGTTGAAAGCAGTGACTTTGCGAACCATTGGTGTTGGCCAATGTCAGCAAAGCTGCAAGACAAAATCACTTTGTCACCATAAGTTCAAATTCTTGCAAGCAACAAGTAAAGCAGGCTAAAAATGATCCAACCAAAGGGGAACGTGCATTGGGTGCACTTTGATGTGTCTTAGGCAGACAAGAGACAGAGTATTGAGGTGGCTTCGGTTGTGATCAATGAGCGAGCATTGCTCGATCTCTGGAGAAGCACTAATCAGAACGAAAACCAATTCGGAAAATAATACTCGGAGTGATATTTTGAGAAAATGCCTTTCTTTCCCTTGTATTGTTGGGAAGACGTTCAGGTCATGAGACAAGAACGAAAACCCAGTCCAAGTGGCAAGTGATGAATGTTGTGTCATTTGATATGGAAACGGCAGGGCTATTTTCCCGACCAAGTCAATAAAGCGATTCAGAAGCGTGGGACTTCACATTCTTGAGAAAACCAAAACCTTTTGTCACACCTCTTTGTTGTGATTGCTTGAAATGAATCATACAAGAGCACGATCCATGTGGGCGTGCTTCTGAGGAGGAACCACACACACACTCACAACAGGAAAGGAAGCCAAGTCACTTTGTGTTTCAGGCTATCCCTGAAGCAGCAACCCGCTGGGTCAGCCCCGATTCTTGGGTCCACAAGTCCCGACAGGCCCGTACGGCGATCAGAAAGGAGGTTCACGATGCAATTGGTGCTGCTTCAATTCGCAATCATCACGCCAAAACAGTTTTGTCGTGCGCACATGTGTGAGCTTTGCAAAGAAAAACAACAAATTTGGAACCAGGAAAGATCAATTTGAGCCTGTCAGGAATACGGCAGCCGAATCGGGCAGGTTGGGATGCAGCTAAATATGGCGAGCAGGCTGCGTGCTGAGCCATTGATCCAAGTCCGTTTCAAACACACAGATATGCACACACGGACATAAGAGATGGTTTTATGCTTACAAATTGATCTATCACTGAAGGGCTTCTTTACGTTATGCTCTCAGCTTCCTGGCACATTGAACCGGAGACTTGGGCTCTGATATCTTGCTGCCACTTCTTCTTGATAATCCTTTTGGCACCAAAGTTGTGCTCAAGATTTCAGCGTGGAGGAGGGACAAACAAAGGGACGCGTTGCCACAATGGCAAAGAAGAAAAACGTGTTGGAAACAGAGAGAAGAGTCTTGTTGGGCTTCACAGGATTGACCGTGTTTGGAGCATTAGTGATGTTCGTATCCCTGAGCACGGATTACTGGGTGGTGTTAAAAATCCCGGGCGGGGAATACAGAAATGCTTCCCGGGCTTATGTTACCGGCCATCACTCGGGATTGTGGAGGATCTGCAGGGAAGAAGTGGACAACAAATCGATACCTGTCATCCACAGTAAGTGTGACACTCTTCATTCACACCTGATGAAACCTGTAAATATTTGATGAGGTATGTCTTGCGCTCGCAAGAAATTCGAACGCACGTCGCAAAGTATCAAGCGTACAAGCGCCAGTTGGAATCCAATCCCAATGCGCAAGCCCAAAGACTGATGAAAATTTCATCAGCCTTCAGTTTACATTTGTTTTAATTCATCAACCTTGCTGCACAAAGACTAGTTCTTGCCTGCATTGATAAAACATCGGGTTTGCGAGCAGGCACGTGACGATCTGTGTTTTGTTCGGTCTCAAAACAAAGAACGCAAACCATTTCCCTGTGTGGGCAGACGGGCGGTGCTGCCGTCGTTTTGTCCTTTTTTGATTCCAGAAATTTATCGTTGCTTTTAATAGTGATTTATCTCGCCCATTTTTACATCCTGAAATCCTTTATCCACATTTGGCAAGAACATCTATTTTCCGAAACAGAAGCATTGCGCAGCTTCCTTCACCAGCGATGCTATCAATAAAAGCAATCTCCTTACATCCTCTGTCCCTCCCAGTTTGGCCATGGCATGCAACGGGAAATTGTGTGCCACCAAATATTTAAGAGCACATGACAAAGGCGAAATGTCTTTGTGCAGTCATAATGGGTGATTTCTGTGTTTCTGCGAGAACTGATTGTCCAGAATCGGGCAACATCCAACACACGAACAACATGACGTCCTCGGAATGTTTGGATTTCTTTCATCGAAATCCAACTCTGCTCGTATGGTGCAGTGCAGACATAGGCGAGTCAGTGAGATCGGACGGAAACCAAACATTTCTGAAAATATTAGACATGTGCCAATACAGGGCAACCGCAGGCACAGACCATAGTCCCCCAAGATGTCACAATCAACAGATGCGTCAAAATTTGTGTTCCAAGGAGATTACCAAATCCACATGCAGTGGTCATATGGAACGCTTCGATTTGGATTTTTGCTTGAGTCTGTTTTGAGCTGATGATGTCGTATTTCCGAGTCTGGGAGTCGTGTTTTTCATCAGAGACACACTGTTCCCGACACTCCGACACTGCGGAATCCGATCAAGCTTTGCTCAGACCTGAGAAGTGGACTGGTGAGTGACGCAACCACAAACACGAATTGTGTTGGTTGAAGCCCAGGCTCACTACATCCTCGCAAGTCGCCCCTGAAAATGATTCGTCTTTGAGACATCGTACAGGCATCTGATCTGCGGAGATGTACGAGGAACGGACCTTGCTAGCACGAGTACGTTTCTGGTCATTTACTCGTGCGCGTGCCTCCTGAAATTGTGTTGCGCAAAACCCACCATGAGATTGTTGGGCCGAAAACAAAACCACATTTTTCAGAGATGTGATGCTCTGGCCATTGCAACAGCCTTTTCATTGTCTTCTTTCAAGTTCTCGCCTCCTCTTTGTGCCCATTTTTCACAGTTGCGAACTGTTCCTAATTGACAGCAGCTCCAAAGGGCCAAAGCAAGTCCGGTTGTTCTGTAGGACTGCGGGGTCTTCCGCCCGCAACAGGTTGAAGTATGAATTGCCAAAGAAAGCCCAAAGTGCTCGTCTGGCATCCACCTCAATATCTGCTTGTTCTCTTGGCATTTTGCTCAGGCCGTGGCAATCAGATTGAGCCGACAAGGAAACTTATTGCAAAACCACCTTTCGCTTTGCCCTTTCTGTCCCACGATAAATTACTTCAACATCGTCGTTTCCACAACATTTTCAATATGAACAGCCTTTGCCTTGCAAAAATGGAGATTCTGAAACAATTCCGACATTTTTGCAAAGAGAAAAATGAAAAAGGCTTGACGCCTGTTGTCCAAGTTTTGGTTCCGCATGCAAATTCACTTCACTGTGCACAAGCAACGAATTACGAGGCAAATGAAATACCCATTTTCCAGTGGGTGAGACAGACAAAGGCGGACGTCAATGAATTGTGAAATCTGAGTGCAACAGAAATTCCCTGCAAAACAGAGCAGCAAAACTGCCATCGATCCTCAGGCTGATGCGGACGAAGCTCCGCGTTGTCTGTTTGCCTTAAATGGCATTCAGAATTAGCTTTATGAAACCAAAATACTGAGCAAATGAAATTTATTTGCAAACTGCAGGAATCTTGAGTAAACATTCTGTGATTGGTGAGATGAAACATTCCACATCCATTGCTGAAATCTGGAAAAGAAGGATTTTGTGCCGCAGAATCGTGTTTGATTTGCAAAGTGCATCCGTCACAAAATTGGGAGATTTGCAAGAAGGTGCGGAACCCACACCGTCTCACAAAGAACTCGAACACCTCCGCCGCTCTTCCCAGCATGATCCACACAGCACTTTTCAGGACGTCAATCCCTTTGCGCAACGGGCGATTGGGACCTTTGGTCGTGGGGACATTTTCTCCGTGTGGATTTTTGGTCGGGTGGAACAAACAGAAACTTGAAGAAGAGAATGAGGTTGCAAAGGGGGCGAAGCAAAGTTCAGGTTGTGCACACATGCAAAAGGCACAAAAAACGCGAACAGCGCAGTGTTGCATCGAATTGGAATGATCTGTTGCTCTGCACAGACCCTGGCAGATGATCTTTTCAAATTTCGGCTGGGCAAGGCCACGACTTGAGAGACTCGTACGCAACAATATGGTTATATCTTGATCTGTTGCCAAAGCAAATTAGCAGAAATTTTGTTGCTTGTGAGAGTAAAAATAGCTCATCCCGTGTCCATCATAATCACTGTTAGCTGCGCAGATACGAGGTGGTGTGGGTGAGGTGGATGAAACACCCAGCTGTGATAGCAAAACCTGCACCATAAGACAGGTTCTACCACGAACCTATGCAGCATTGTGTGAAATTACATCAGAAGGCAGTCTCGACGCTTCTTTTGAGATGTTTGAGTAGAGCGACCGAACAAACGCGCGACAGGTTAAAATTTTGAAGACCACTCAAAATGGCTGTGGGCTACGATCAGAAGGAGCGAATTGCTTTGATGGTGACGACTGGATTCACGATCCTGGGAATCTTAATTGGCTTTGTGGCTGGGTTTACGGACTACTGGATGATACTGACCATCCCTGGAGGCTCGTACAGAAATGCGTCTCAAACCTGGCTGACTGGCCACCACTCCGGCTTGTGGAGAATCTGCTTGAATGACGTGAGAAACGATACATCTCCTGCGATCCACAGTAAGCACTCAGATTTACTTTCCGAGGGGAAATGACAAAGGTTAATACTTTGCGTTGTTTCCCTCGTGTTGAAACAGGTTGTGGCAGTGGCCTTTACCAAGATCGTCAATCGTGGTGTAACCCTTTTATTTGCCCTGCAGGATAAACTCTAGAGTCACAATGGTATGCAACATTGCTCCAAACGAGAACCACGTGGACACACTTAGACTCACCAAGGTTGGGTTCATGTTCCCTGGATTGCACCAAGCCAGCCTTTGAGTACACCAACAGTGCTCTTTTCAGTACACCAACAGTGCAGTGCCCGACTTTGTCTGCACTGGAGAGTGGGTGATCACGTTCACCTCTGCCGTTTTTTGGGGAAAATGGGGGAGTTTTTGTTCAAAAGTAGGTTTGGTTGTCCGCTAGACCTCATGAATTGGCGTTCAGTTTTTCAGAGCTGGCTAGTGAGTGGGTTGTGTGGGTTGTGTACGATTGAGTCTTTCCTCATCCTCACAAATCGGGCAAACAATAGACAGTACAATCCTCAAGAAAACGAGCATGGAATCTCGCGAATTCAGAAACTAGCGTTTTCCTTTTGTCAAAGAAACACCATGAATGTGTGAGGCTGTACAACGTGGTTGTAGTATACCTGAAAGAAATGTTCTCAATATCTTCCTTGGATTGTCTTTCTTGGATTTGCGATCCCCATCTGCATCTTGCTGAAGGACACTGTGTGCAGGTTCTCGGCCCACCGCACAGCATTCCCAGGGCTCAGAGCTGGCATTCTGCGTCGGGCCCACTTCCCTGAAGCAAATTAATTCAGACCGTGTCAGCCTCGATTGTGGTCTCACTTGCGTTTCACCGGGCATTCTCTGCTCAGCTGACAATTTGATTTGATAGCTTTCTGCAAAATGTTGGCTCTTTTTGTGGAAGGTTACAATACCAAGCGAAGTGCTGCCAAAAGCTTCGCTCCAACGTTGATTGCAACATTCAGCTTTCATACCATATATTTTCCATTGTGCTGGTAGATCGTGGAAATCGTTGTTCGAATGAAGTCTGTGCGAAAGGTGGATATTTCTTTCGCGCTGAAAGGAAATTGGCTTCTTCTGTTGTCGCAGATGCCACCATTGAGCACATAACGTACATTTCCTTCGTGGTTTCTGGAAACTGAATTCACGTGCAAACAAATTTGTTCGTGTGCACGTACGTGCACTGGATACGGCTCATGCTTCTTGCTGCGTGGAGACCGATTTGCCTTGTGTTGGGAACAGGAAGATTTGCAGTGTACGAAACAAGAAGGTCAGCAACTAACTTCCTCCCACCGGGCCGTGGCATTACAGTGGCCTCTCTTTGCGACGGCTTGGCTCGCCAACATGGTGAGAAATAGAAACAATTGCTTTCTTTGGTACTTCAGGTCAAACACCAGCTTTTGTCCTGTTAGTTAAACTTGTAAGCTGAGGCTTGATGTGAGGCCTGTATCTTTTGCAATTATCTGACTGTTGACTTGCATGGGAGTTTACTGGGATGGCTCACTTGTCTGTCTGCCTTACCACACGTTGCAACAAATGCGCGTAAGGCTCCACCAGCACCACCGAGTAGACATAGACCTGCTGGCAGAAAAATTTTCCCCTTCTGGGCAAAGGTGCATCACAACCAATTGTTCCAATGAGGCTGGAAAGACCACGGTACAGTGGCTATATTGCAATGGGCAGATCATGGCTACGAGACTGCTCCAGGGGTCAAAGCTGTCAAGGTCAGTACACCTAGCTACTACAAATAAAGGTCACAGTCTACCTGATGCGAGGGTGGTGGCTGTGGTGGAGCCAGTAATTTTGGAGGGTTTGGCCCAGGACATGCCTGGAATGGTGAGAAAAGCAGAACCACAAAAGCCAAAAAACTTCAGGGTCTTGAAAATGGCAGGGTGAGAAGAGCAGAGCAGAGAGAGAGACAAAGACCAAGAGAGAGACAGAGACAGAGAGTAGATTGGCTTCAATATACCTTTGTACCTTTGTGTAAGACTTGGTACAAGTATAGAAACCTCCTCATCTGGAGGAACGACTTCACCAGCCGTTCGGCTGTATTTTCATGTTTGCAAATATCGACGGTTGCGTAGCTTTTTTGGCGTTGACGACGCAACAAGAAGTTAAAACAGACAACTTGACCTCTCACATTCTGAAAGATTCCTGGGAATGATTTTGATATTTGTACTTGTGTATCACTTTCCAACATTTACTTCCCATTTTGCTCAGATGTTCGCTCTTTTCCAGACAAAATGTTTTGACAAAGGAACAACTTCATTCAGACCGAAACTTTACGGTCTCGTACGAGTACACTTGTGTATCGACTTCGCATTTTTGACGTTTAGAACTGTCCATTTGTTGCTTTCTGGGTTCAAAGTCCCTGCCAACCAGACGCCCAACACGTTGGTCCCGTCATTTGACACCAAGTTGTGCGAGGTACGAGTACAATGGGCAATACCGCCTTGTGCTCAAATGCCGCTGAAAGCGTTCCGGGGCTTGATTGTAGAGCAACAGACAATTAATGAAAATGGATTCAGTGCTGTCTCCGAGGAGGTACGTGATAGCACGATCTTTTTTCATCCAGAGACCGAGTAAACACAATTCGTTTCATTTCTCAATTTGCTTGTTTTGTCATGAAACATGTCATGTGCCGCCAAGGTAAAACACCATGCCCCCAGGGACGGAAACAGGAGCTGCGACCTTGTAAGAGGCAGTTGACGCAATGTAGTGTGAGCGGCGACAAAGCAAGCTTCGCCTTCACACCAACATCACCTGGTGAACGAACCGTAGGGGTACTGTGGTCAAAATCCAGTGTGAGCCAAATTCGAAACACCCTCTCGGTCAACCTCAATGAGAGATGTGTGGACATCAACCATGGTTCCCAACAAGGAAAGCACCTCCCCGCTCCTCGATTCCGATGAAAGTCAGACTTTGTGCGCCTCTCAGGAAGCCTGGTGGTCTCGGACCTGCCAGTTTGCGCGTGTGTGTTTGACGAGGCCCCCAGTGCACATCGTCTCGGGCCTGAAGAGGAACCAACCCGGAGTCAGCAGGTGTATGTGGGACTGCAGCTTCAGCTGCATGTGAGCTCTTGAGTCGAGCCTGCGGATATGTGGGGCATACTGGGGTATTTTTATCCAGCATGACGGTGATGGTACGGGGTGTACACGGTTTCTTGATCTTCTCTGACTTTTTTATGTTCTGTCAAGGAAACGGAGGCAATGCATACCTGTTGTACCCCACGGTCTCTTGACCCTTCTGTTTTCACCCGTTCAACGCTGCGATAATTTTCTCATTGCAGGAGAGATCTGTCATATCATGAAGTTCTTTCCAACTCAGGATGAAATTGATCTCAACCCAGAAATAGACAGCACCATAGTCAGTAAGTGTACAAATTTGACGATACAGACTTCACGAAAAAGAAGACAATTGAACGACTGCAGAAATCCACGGAACGTGCTGCGCTGTGCAGCGAACAATAGACAAACGTAGGTCAGTGAGCGTGGCGCACCACAGGGACTGATGAACGCGAGCCTCCTTTGTGCTGCACGGTGGCCTTCCCCCAGGGGCACACTTTGCTCACGGACATACTGATTAATTTGGGCTGAGTAAACGTTTCCATAACAGCAGTTCTATTTCTGTGCTTTTGGTTTGGTTTGAGAGTCTAAATCATTCTTCTTTCTCATTTTGTGCAGATTATAGTCGGACAGAAACCGCGTTTGCTGTGATAGCTTTGTTACTCATGCTGATCGGGCACGTGTTCGTCTTCTACTCACTCAAAGAGCCCAGATACATGTTCAAACGATTGTCAGCACTCATGCACGTCATGACAGGTAAGGCTGTTCACTTGACAAAAATGGCTGCATATCCAGTGGACGAAAATTACCAAACTGCAGTCTGAGTCAAGGCTGCGGTGGTGCGATTGGAATGCGCGATTGAGCTGAGAACATCACCATAAGGTGCTGTGGCAGCTTACATTGTTTATAAATATTTGTACACAACTTCTTTTTTCATTTACAGCTGCGAGTATTCTGGTGAGTGCTGAGGTGATGGTACGATCAGTGAAGTACGAGCGGAAACATCTGCCGAAGAGACATCCACAAGGAGCCTACATCAGTTACGGATACTCGTTCGCTCTCGCTTGGGTTGTGTTTTCAATATACGTTCTGGCTGCCATTGTCTTTCTTATCTTCTCGCGGAAGCGAAAAGGAGACAAAGCTGCAGACGAGAGAGAGGCGATGGAGAACGAACCGGTGCATCTCGGCCGCATCTGAAAGCGTCCCACCCGCAAAGTTATGGAGTCTGCAATCGAGTCGACCACTGGTTTCTTTTGTTTTGTCTGAGCTGCTGAACAGCTGTTGGAGTGGAGCACCACGTGCGCCAGGCCACACAGAATTCACTTCGGGCTGTTTGCCACGTTGTGCTCAGTGTCTACAGGTCTGGGTGGTTCAGTTGAGCTGGTGGAGATCAACAAGGTTCTGCAAACAGTGCAACATGAAGCGAAGAGACACCGCGACGAGTGCAACTTCACCCCACAAACACGTGCATGCAACATCCTTGACAAACAGTACAGCGAAAAGGCGCGACGTTCAGAAAGGCTGTTTGACGTGTTAGTTTGGCCCCGATGGGGAAAAATTGAACAGCAATGATCCCAACCGCTTCCCACATTGCTACATATCACGTTCTTATTCATCTGCTTCGGCTTCCCTTCTCAACGAGTGTCTCCCATAGTTCATAAGGTATCGCAACGACCTGCAAACTTGTCTCTGCAGTGAGGAGTGAAAGAGTGAGAGACGTTAACGTGTTTTATCTGTGCAAAAGCAAGTTTTCAAGAATCATTTTTGTTATTTTGTAACAAATTGCGCTGTTCTTGTGCGACACTTGTCAATTTAAATGTCTGTTTCTGCGGACTGCGAGCTCAGGGATGCCTCAAATGCGAGCCATGCCATGGCTCTCAAACTTGTAGCGCCAGGCCTTTTCACCCAGTTCTGAAGTGTACCTGTAAAGGTTGTGCCACCTTTTCAACACGACCCTTCACATTTGAAGCAAAAAGACAATCGAGTAACCTGACCTTGTTTGCTGTATTCTGGTGTGTCAGGCTGTCTTTTTTTATACTGGCCAGAATCTTGTACTCGATCAAACTTGACTCGACACCACACTGCGTGAACGACACCTTTGATTTCCCGCAATTCAGACCCGCAAATCATGTTGGTGGACCAATCGCCACAAAATTCAAACTGCGCGGGATTCACAGAAACCATTCTTTTGACAACAGCTCACACACACACCCCGGCTCGTCTGTTTTACAATTGGAGCTTGGCCAAATCTTATTCGGCTTCATGCATTCGAAGAGCTGGCCTCTACGATCCAGTCCTCGTCAAAAACACGCCGTTTGTCTCTGCTCGTTTGGGGCCATTTCTGTTGGTTGGCCACGATGTGCACAAACTTGTGTGTTGCGTCCGTCCTTGCATTTCGCTCAGCGAATGTGAGTCCCTCGTCTGTCGAGCAGTCCGGTGTGAAGTGTTGGAAACTTGTTGTACGACCCTCGCATGCAACTTGTGTTCTAACAATTCTGTGGCCAGCTCATTTTTGTTCAATTGCGACAAACAGCAACGTTTTAATCTATTTTTCTCCTGGGTCGATGCGAGAAGTCTGATCGAAGGAGGATTCAAAGATGAGAAACCTTCGTGTGATGTACTGTTTGTTCTGTGTTCTTGGATGCACGCAAGAGAGTTTTGTAAAAAAACAATCCACTTCACATTCATGTCTGCAGATGCGTTTGAGTGACTTATTTGTTTAAAACTCGTACACAAGAAGATTTTTTGTACAGTTTCATACAATTTGCTATTGTTGTGTCGTGTATTTCACGCGAAGAGGGTGTTTCGAACCTCGCTACATTTTCAAATCTATGTGTGTGCGTGTGTGTGTGCGTGTGCATGTGAGCGGCAGTAACACAGGTTTGTGAGTGAGTGTGCCGCAAGCTTACAACGACGCAAAATTGTCCAAAAGAAACGACGCGTTACCTGCTTACTCGGACCCAGCCAACACGAAATCCCACCGGATTCGCATTGGTTCACAAGGGAGCGTTTTTTTTTTGTCTGTTCACATCAATATGCTGTGCTGAAGGTTAAGATCATCCAGAATTTGTGTTCCTGCTCAAATGCACCTTGAATTCTGAAAGTGATTCATTCTTTCGGCCCGAACGAACGTGTTTTGCCGGATATTTCATGTCGGACAAGACTAAGACGACATGGAACTCACACAGACACACAGCGAGAAACAAGATTTGAATTTTTCGAATAATATTTTGGCATTGCATGGAGGGTGGTGTGTGTATCAGGCACTGTTAAATATTTTTTTCGCTTCTCCTGCTTGATAGGAATTGTTGAGTTTTGAACTATGCAATAAAAATCCAGACGAAGTATTGTTTCGTTCATGGTGATTTGGCGAGATTTCTTGCTGCCACAAGGGAACATTTGCGTTGTCTTTGATGACTTGGTTTCAGTCTCCAAACTTTGTTTGGAACAAAACGGTCATTCTTCAAATAAAATCTTGCAAAAAGTGGAATTGGTCCACGTGGAAGGCATATTTTGCGCTTTGTTCCCCACTGCGGAAGAAGCCCGAACATGGCCGTACATTCTTGATTCCATCTGTGTCAAGGAGGAATTTGCGGTCAATGGTCTTCCCCTCTTTGGTCCCTGACCAGCACTGCAATTGCCTTCAGCCAAAGTCGAGCAGTTGCTGCGGCTTATCAGAATGATGGTGTGAGGTGACAAAATGAAAGCAACTGTCACATCCGACAAACGAAATGTTTGAAGACGGTGAGTACACGCTGGATTTTTCGACGGATCCGCTTCTTGGCGTGTGAGTCTGGTTCAACTCAAGATCTCAATTGCTGCAGGAAGAGACTTGCCTCGTGCGATTCATTCGATCTCCTCTGTCCTGCCAATCCGCCAACAATTTTATCACAAAAAGACTTCAGAAAACAAATTCGGCACTTCGAGTTTGTTTCGACAACTCGCACGTTGAAAAAGTAGATTTCTCGAACTTGCGAAGATGGATCTGAATGCCGAATAAAAGCAGATGAAATGGTGAAGCCGTCGCAAACACCTGCGGCAGCTGGTTACAGGTTCAGCAGAGCCTGGTCCGGATGACGTCCCAATATGGACTCCATGGACAAGATCTGGAAACGCTGGTGGGACATCAACCTGTGATGTAGCGCTCCAAGAAGCCCTGACTCGCCTGAGGCGACCAGTGCACGAGTCATGTCGTCGCGATCCTCCGAGAACACTGAAGCGGATCTTGGGCTCCTTCACTCGCGACCCCAATATCAATTTATTTGTCGTCATCAATTTTGGGCGTCTTGATAAATGCCATTGTTTCGTTTTTCGTTGTTGGGATGGGTCTTACTTCTCAACAAAGTGCTGCATCCGCCATCTTTCTGATCGTGTCCTCGACTCAGGTGTTGAGCATTCACCTGTCCACACGAAAAATCAAACAAGACCAACTGGGTGTTAATTCCAGGGAAAAACAACAAGGGTATGAAATGAGAATCGAAGCCGACATTATCTTGACAATGCAAAGAACACAAATCTGACGACCAATGAGGATGCAAACAGGAGACGAGTTCCAAATTGAGTATAGTGTTTGTCCTGTGTGCACGTTGCTGTGGAGCACACATCACTTCCAATTATTCTGTATGTATCTTGGCATCGCGACTCATTTTTTCTTATTCACCTGTCCGGTCCAGTCCAGCGTTCTTTTTTGCACCAGTTGCACATTGCCAGCGGTCACGAAACATACAAGAGAACCAACTGCACACTGCACAATGAGGTCACATTCACAACGTTGATCGGATTTCATATTTGTACATTTCACAACTCAGTAGCTGTGACACTTGTTTTGAAGCTGCTCTTCGCGCATTTATGGAACAAACACATCAGATGGGAGGCCAAAAGCAAATGACTTTGTAAATTTACACACGAGTTTTTCCTCTTCACCTGGCGGCGTGTCATTGCGCCCGTGAGTGAGAGCAGAACGCCTGCAGCTGCAGGCGAACTGTGAATTACAAAATCACGACTCATTTTCATAGGTCATGGGAAGAGTGGCCAACTTTGTGAAGTTGCAGCTAAGACCTAAAATGAGACAAACGGTCACGACATTTCATGACGACAACTGCAGGAACAGGAAGTGTCTTCAACAAGGGCTTTGCAGATCTTCTGTTGTCTCGTCTGTGAAGGTGTGCGGAACACGTCGCGCGTAAATGGCGCTGTCTCAGAGCGTGTTCTCGTGGGGAAGTGGGATAGAGGCGAGCTCGAGCTCGGACCGAAGTGTGCGGTCGGCGCCTGCGCTGCTCGGGGAGGAGGACGCCTCGACACCGGCGCTCAACGTGAAGAAGCACGGCGTCTTCTGCCTCGTCATGACGGGCCTCACGGTGATGGTCATGTTCGTGTCGTTCACCAGCACCGCCTGGGAGACGGTCACGTTCGACGTCAGGTCCGTGCTGCACGCTGCGGCTCACGTCCACTCCAACTACCAGGTCAGTCACTCAGAAGCAAAAAATCCTGGTCTTTAGATTTGCCAGAAAATTCGGCTTCGAAGTGGATTGTGGCATACATTGAAACATATGATCAAGGTTTGGGTGAGTTCGGACCAGAGACATAGATCTACGTTCCACAGGCACGTCTGACAAAAAAGGGAATTTGTAGGTTTCGGTCGTCACGTTCGATGACTACGGAAAGGTGTGTCTTGACGTCCGAGTTCATGAATCTTCTTCACCCGCGGAGAACCATCAGAGCCTGAACTCTTCGTCCGCAGAAAACGCCTCCTATCCCAAGTGGATGCTCGTGCCAACGTACAGAGAAAGCAGCATGTGGGAACTTTGTGATACCATACCAGGTAAAATTGCTCAAAACCACGTAGGCCGCCTGCATTGGTCGTGATGCAGTTCCAATGGCAGCGGTAAATTTTCAAAATGTCAACATATCTCGGGACTTTTTGGCCTGCGTGAAAGTTGCTCTTGGAGGCCTGTGCCAATCCGAAGCGCTCTTGGAATTACACTGTCACTCCTTTGAAGGCATGAAAAATCGAGGAAGTCAAAATCGAACATCCCTCGCATCAGAATTTTCTATCAGTGTATTGGGTTTTGTATTTCGCAGAACACAACCCCCAAACTCCATTGCCGCAATTTCTGTGTGAAACAAAAAAATACTCAAACGCTCTTTAGCGACGTATAAAGTTTCTGCACCGAAACCCCGTGCGACCTCCAGAATTGACATTCCTGTCTTTGGATGGTGTGACATTTCTTGACAAATATTCCACGGACAAGTTTTGGCACAGTTTTTGAGATCCAAAGTGCATTTTGCGAGTGTTTACGGCACCTGAAATCGAGTAGCCCTTGCTTCGAGAATTTGTTCTGCAGGTTGTCAGAAAAGATGCTGCGAACTTATCCGTCCAAATCTGACCATGTTCCCATAAATTTTCTTCAGTACGAGGTGTCAACATTTATTGGTGAGAATCTTCATCTCAAATAGCTCACCAATACCAAGGGTCACAAGTATAGTACAAAATTTCCACAAACGAATGAAACAAGCATTGCGACATTGAAAACCACACACAATCCACACACGCACACTTTTCATATCGAGCAGCTGATCATCTGCGATTTGAGATGTTTCTGACATCGTCCCCGAACGTTTATTTCTGAACGAATAAATCCAATCGTGAACTAAAAATATTCCAATATCAGGAAATGATTTCAATGACAAAACATCAATCTACATATTGGTTCAATTCTGTTTGAGTAATCAAAGTGACTTTTGATGTTGAAAGCGAGGGAGTTCTCGTGCATAATGTCCCGTCAGGTAATGTCCTGTCACTGATTCAACAATCGATGTCAAGATCAATCGTTCGACACACAAAACGAGTGTCACAGAGCTGTGAAAATGGGTGTTCCGCTGTTGTGGATCTGACTAACAATGTAACATTTTCAGCAGTTCGTGTTGTTTCAAAAGGCGAAATTGTGGATTCGAGGGTTGTCCTTCGTTCAGCGAGATCTTGCTGTCCGAAGAAGAAGTGACAAATCCTGCCTCTGCTGCCCCCTTGTTGGATTTTGATACAGCACATTGTGTGTGTTCCTTTGTGAACTGACCTGTTCTGCGGCCACGAAAATCAAGAAAAATCGCAAAAACAGCACGGGGTGGGGCCACGGTGCATTTTTGACGTTGGCTTTCGACGTTACATGTTTATACTCGTATTTCAGACACTGAGAGACAAAAGCTTGAAGCACTCCAAACCGATGGTGCTCACATTGGCAGCCAGTGTCAAAGCTTGATCGAGTTTACAGATGAAGAAATAACAACTTACGAATATTTGGACATGCGTAAGTTTTTGTTTGTTGTGCCAGCAATGGGATCATTTGTGTGCTTAAAAATGGAGGTGGGCGGGCAAAGAACACAACACCACGGACGTGCGCAGCAGTGTGTCTTCATTTTTGTTGTTTTGAGAACAGTCCGGAGGGACAAAGTTTTGGTGCAAAGGAGAATCGCCAAAAGCACTGATCAATAGCTAGTGGAACACTGAACCACACCAGCTAATTTTCTCTTTGAAGAATGATCAGGGCATAAATTTGGTCAATCGTTGCGAAAAATCTACCATTTGATCGGCAGTTCCTTCAGGAATGCACTCAGGCTTTTGGTGAGTTGTCGACCGTCACAGACTGATAGTTATGCAGTCCTACCCGTGTTGCTTGTTTCAGTGATGAGCGTGAGCAAGTCGGCCGTGGCGTGCGCCGTCACGTCGCTCATCTGCGTGCTCGTCGCCATCGGCCTCGGCGTGTTCGCCGCAGCGAGACAACAGATTATATTCGCCATGATCACTGGAGTTTGCTTCCTGGCTTCCAGTAAGTCGGTTCCACTTATCCGTTTGAAAAATTGTCCCAGTTCAATTTGGCATGACTGGAAATTTAATCCCAGGCCATTCGAGAGAGAAACTGCAAAATCTGCTGAATTCACTGTCACGTATCATCAACGGGCAACACAAAAAGTTCTGTGTTCGTCATGCATAATTTTGTCACGACGATCAATCACTGGCAGCATTTACGATTTATGTGGGCGAAATATTCTCACGGTGGACTGAGCAAAAAACAGGCATGCACGGAATCTGTTCACCGGACAGGTTATTTGCAGCTGTCTACACGTCCTTCGCTGTCGTGCTGATAATGTTGCGGAAGTACGAAATGGAGAAAGACACACGAATTCCTCCGCTGCTGTACAACAACAGGAACATTTCCAACAGTTGGGCCATGTACGTGTGCTGGCTGGGATTCGCCTTCAGTGCCATGACAGGGAGTGGCTGGATTTTGTTTTCCAAGGAGCTTCAGAGAACCAGAGTGAACTATATGTACACGTCCAAATATGACCAAATTTGTTCCATGTGACGTTTTGTTTCCAAGATCCAAGTTTGGCTTGATTTGGTTGAAGCCACTTGGTTGAAAATGGTTTTGTCTACTGTGAGTTCCAGCAAATGCTGTTGTGGTGCAGGAAGCAGATTGAACAAAAAGCCTGTTGCGCGAACTTAGTGGGTGAAACAAAATTTGACATCCCAGCCTCGATCTCGAAGAGCCCAGACAATAGAAATCTGGTTCTTGAGGTTGCTTCAGCTTGAACAACGGCGAGGTTGACAAATCAAGCAGCGCTATGACCACCACACGATGCCTTCATTGAAATAGGATCGACTTGTGTTTGTACTCCTTTTTACTTGACAAGACAACAACGCGATTTGTGCATTTCTTTTGCATTGCATTTCTGAATAAACGTTTATGCTCACAATCCAACTGCAATCATCAGCCCCCACCCACATACTTCGTACTTTCAAATTGAAGGTTGAAGATTGATCCTCGCGAACACAAAGAATGCCATTCAGTTGTTTTGGGTTGTTTTCAATGATTAGTTTTTCTCGATTGAGACGAAAAGCTGTCTCGAGCACGCAGTTGTTTGGTCTCCGATTTGCGCAGGCTTGAAGTGATGACCACAAATACTTGTTCCTGAATTTATCTGGTTGTCAAAGAAATGCCGTCCAATAAACAATCGATGTCGACAAAAGGTGTTGCGCCCGCAAACAAAGCTGCTGATTTTCTTCTTCCTTCGGCTTCGTCGTGTGACCCACGTCAAGAAACAATGGTGGCTGACATATGAAGTAGCGCTGTGAAATGTATCTGGCGTTTTACGAAGGAATGACATGATCATCCATCGGTGAAGCTGCAAATATGCATTGACATTTACAAGGCAAAATGATGCATGCTCTCCAGAAAACCTGAGAAGCGCAGGTCGGACGTCACACGATGAAGGACCGCTCACGCGAGTCAAATTGGAGCGAGATTTCCCTGTGGTGCGCACCTTTTGTTCTCCACCCGAGAAGCGACACCAACACTTCGCGTGGAGTGACGGTGTCTGTGAAAATTATTTGCAGCTGATTTTTGCGTACGTGCACAAGGCCCAAATTGTGGGTGTTTATGACCGCCTGCGAACTCGTAAGAACCCGGTTTTGGGACGTTGCTGAATGGCAGTATTCCACATTCTGTGTGGCTTTACGAAATGGGCATGACGTACTCTTCATCAGAAATCCGACCAGGGAACTTCTTTCTGGATGCTGATTGTTGTGTGGTGGGAGATGAAGCACGAATCCTATGGCTGCGTTGAAGCCAGGTTCCTGATTTTTGGCGTCGTAACGTCGTCGCGTGCCCTCTCAAACCCTCTGTTCTCATCAGTTTGCTTTAAAATTTTGCACAGCGTCCGTCGCGCTATGCGGAAACCACAATGTGAGTTCGTATTGTTCGACACCTGATCGGTCGTGAGCTCGTTTCGTCCTTCAGTGTGCACCACAGGCCCCAGGGCCGTCTGAGCTGGTGGAAGTTGCAGCTCATCAAACATGAACTCGTGGTGGTACAACGGAACAGGCAACGCCCGGAGACTACCTATCTCTCGGTCCACATGCCTCAAGATTTCCCTCTGGATGTGACTCGGCTGCAAAAACAGTTTTGTTTGCTGCTTCACCCGGTGTGCTGTCATGAAGGAGGAACAACGTCACCTGCATTGATACTTTAGTTCTGTTCGGGCCTCTTACCCAATCCAGATAGGATTCCCTGCATGTGCTCGTAGCAACAGATTTGTTGTGGCAGTGTGTGTCGACGTGATGTGGATGATTTCGCTGTCATGTTGTTCGGGTGTTCCTCACTTGTAGACTTCTCAGAGAAGGCGATTCTCTGAATCTTGCAGATTGTTGGCCTTTGTTGCAGAACTCGCATCGTGTCTGTTCTGCTGTGAATAAATCTTTTGTGAATTTGCTTGCCTGGTATTGTCATCTCAGATCGCATGTGCGGGACTGTCCCTTGTGCAGCTCGTATCAAGGTTACCGTGGCAACAAAATCTGCAGTGGATGTTTTCCTTTCAGAATGATATGATGATTTTCAGAAGTTTTTACTCTGTTTCAGCCAAAAAGAAATGTTAATGTTTTCGTGAAAAGGAATTCACAAATTGTTCATGATTGGACGCGAAAGCAATGGAAATCTGAAAATCTTGATCAAAACAGACGGAGATGGGAGAAGAGTGATGTTTTCTGACAAATGGGGGTTAATGCAACAATAACATTTCCTAAGTGGAGATTGATTTCCTCAAGTACAGCCTTTGACTGCGGGAAGACGTGGCACAAGAAGCCTGCGAGGAGTTTAGTGCGGGGCTCTGATTGGAACAGCTTGTATGCAAGCGCGAACATCCGCTCAGAAGAAATATATTAAACTTTCATGCCTTCGTCCAAAGGCAGGGAACACAAAAGCACCCCGGATTACACCCGAGGGGCCGCAGATACTCGCGGGTGACGCGTGGAATTCTCTTCGGAATTTCAACCGCTTTCGAACTGCGCATCAGCTTCGTTTGCCGGGACGCTGAGTGCCCGCCGAAGATGAGAGGATATCAAAGTTGACGCGTTGTTTTGGAAGCCTGACACGAGTCGCAATGCGCAAATGAGGCCTGAGAATGTGAGGCTGGACCAAGGACAGTTTGGGTGAGCATATGCCGTTGATTTCCAGTGTTTTTTGTTTTGTTTGGAAAACAAGCGAATGCTGTGTGAAATTGACTATTTGAACAACTGCAGCGTGTTTTTCTCAAACGTGAACAATTGCACTTGGACTTTCAAAGCTCATGTAGTGAACACAAAAAACAATCTTCTTTGGACCCCTGAAAATGTGTCGACTTAGCTTCACATGTTCGAAAAGATACGAGAAAAAACCGAAGAACTTTTCGAATTTCAGGTGCCTATTTCAACGAAATGACTGCCTTTGTTGAAATGAGAAGTATGGGCAAGAAAATTACTGAACTCGAGGCTGCAGGAATGCAGCTTAAAGAAAGGCCCACGAGTCTTCCCAAGAGTCCCTCAAATGGAAACCTTCAGCGACTGGCATCTGGAGACAATTCAAACTCAAAGGTGGATACGGGGTCCAGCTCAACAACGACAACAACCATCACGGATGAATCGACCTCACCGAAAACTTGGAGACTTCACTCGGATGTTTGTTTGAAGACATACTACGTTTGTTCGCTGTCCTTGTCGACCGCCGTCATCTTTGCGATGATCGTATCATTCGTGACACCCGGTTGGGAAAGCGTCCGCTACGACACAGATAAGCTGCTTCGCTCTGCTGTTCTCTACCAAGAGTTCAAGGTCAGTTGGTCAGCTGTGCTTTGTTCAAAAACCCGAAACTTATCGGGCTCGGCAGCCGCGGATGTTGAGACCTCGTGTTCAGATTAACCTCGTTGGTCTGCAGCACGGGCAAAGACTTTCAAACATGCGCGTTCCCAGAAAGCAGGGCAAGGAATTTCAACATCAAGTCTTGATCAAGATTGAGCTTTGCGAATATGAGTTTGAATCAGTCGAAAGTGAGAATTTTGTATTTGTCACGCAATGACCCTGCACCTCATCAGTTGGTGTGGTGGATCTGGCCCCCACCAGCACCACAGACGTAACCTGTGACATGTGCAAGTGGGCTGAGCAAGGGTGCTTTGCTTGATCTTTCTTTTACGATTCCACACAAACTCAAAGTGCTTTGTGGATTGATGCACATCTCTCCTTTTTGGGGCCTGATCCTGAAAACCGGAAGTCACAAGAATCAAAGGTTCTTCTCCACTAGAGGTGAATTTTCGTTGTGGACGATCCGTGTGAACACTTTCTGAATGGGAACAAACTGAAACAGATTGAAACCCTCAGAAGTTATGCGGGCCGTGTCCGTGACCGCACTCGGACTTTTGAGCACCTCCTTCCACCAAACATTTGTCTCATGTGTTCTGAGTTTTGGGCCGAACAAACGTTTGGTCTTGGTAAGCCTCGTTGTGAGGGCACGTCAGAAAAGGAGCGGATGGATTTGCTAAAAAGCGCCCGTTCTGCCAGCATAAAGTTTCGCACCTTGGAGGTACGTGTCATGGAAGTTTGTGTAGGGTCAGACACGTTCTGATTGGGATGGCGACTCGTACGCAATGCTCACTGTGCCAACCTTTTGCGTCCTGTTGAACTTGTACAATTCCCCGCCAGGTTCAGCTGGGAAATGTCACCGGTGATCACGGCTACTTCGAAATTCACTACGCACCTGTGCCGGGCGAGGCTGGAAACGTGACAAATGAAACGGATGTTTCCCGGGACGGCAGCGCCTATCCGAGATTGATGTTCCTCCCGGTGCGTCAGGAGGCGTCGCTCTGGGAACTGTGTGACAAAATCGCAGGTCCAGTTTGGCTTTGTTTTCGGCAGGCAGCTGGCGAATGGAGACAGAGTGGTGCATTTTAATTTTGTTGTACAGACACTACAGATGCCAAACTTGCAGCTTTTTACGATTCTTCTTGAGAAATCAACTTCAAAGGATCCTGATTCACAACCAGCTTGCGACCTGTTGAACCAGTTTTTCTTCAGAAAAGGACCATTGTTCTTGTTTTCTTGATAGCCATTGGAAGAAAGTGAGATCAAAATTCGGTGACGTTCAGACACGTACTGTAATAACGGTGGACTGAGTAGTGAGTAGTAGAAGTCTGTTCTGTTAAAACAACAATACATATCCCGTAGCGATTAACTGTAATACGTTGCAGGATCAAGTCTCACTTGGAAGTTGCATTGTCGGGTATGTTAGAAGTGCAAATAACTAAGGCGCTGAGTATCTGTGTTGAGAGTGTATGACAGAAAAAGACTCTACGAAGTAATAATAACTCAGTCGGTGAATATGTATGAATGAGAAGGGAAGTGTAAGTGCCCGGATTAAAGGAAGCTGTA
>JAAUXT010057675.1_pt1 | contig 55683 bp, 53 predicted proteins | sample 7278171 | NCBI WGS metagenome assembly JAAUXT01 (sample SAMN14350112, study PRJNA611818) | marine sediment metagenome | isolation source: surface marine sediment (1.8m) | place: French Polynesia: Moorea | collected 2018-08
GCCAGATAAGTGGCTGTTCTATTCAAAGAGGTGACAGGCATTCCATCACAAAATAATGGCCACAACAAGGCAGGGTGTGGAAGTCCAACATCATACTGTAACTACAAACTTGCAAGTACCATTGTCATGTATTGTAAGGCCTCTTTCAGAAGCATGACGCCTCTTCCAGAGGCATACCAGATTACAGAACACTGTGCACGAATTCAGAGAAAATTGCCAAGACAGAACTTTTTGGATACCCTTCGGAGAATGGTGATTTCCCAGGATTTCACAGCACAGCATCGGCACGTTCCTGTGTCTGCCCACCAACCCGAAACATGACTGGCTCGTTGAGAATACTTCGACAAGGAACTGTACGATCACAGGGTGGCAGGAAAACGATGGTGGTACACGTACCAAACGGTACTCAAACGCTATGTACGTAGTGTTTCAGCTCGACACACTCGTATTGCAGCGTCCCTGAGTTCAGCATGAATTTGGTGCTCAAGTTGTGTCGTTGTCCTCCAGGAAAATCATGTCTCGGCAACTGACGCTTGACTTTTTCAGCTGTTTGTGGCCAATCAAATTTGAAGAAAAATCAATGGAAGATCAATGAACTCGTTTGAAACTTGTCACAAATCCTCATCGGAGTTAGAGATCGGTATTGTACAGCTTGACAGTGGTTTGGCTCCGGAAAATGTAATTTGATGGTGAAAACCAATGAACACAATAATCGCTGCCACAAACGGGGAATTCGATTGAAAATGACATTTGATTGGTTGGCAAGGGACAGCTGTCGAACCTGGGCAAGCAAGATAAACTTACCTTCAAGGTTTGCCCGACACTCTCCGAATCTTCATCTGAAAAGAGAACAAGAAGAGACACATCAAATCAAACTCAGAATGAGTGTAACTTTTCCATCTCAATTTCTGCACCTGATTTGGTGCGAGAGCACGCGTTGAAGCAACATCAAATGTGGGAGCAGGTTCATTTGCTCAGAGTGAACAGACGCTCGTCTCCCCGGATTCACGGACAAAGCAGCGGCCCGTGTCGGGCTTCACTTGAGCGGCGCCGCCCGTGGATCACTGACTCGTGAACGCTCAGTCTGGACAGAAATGACCAACAAACGTTGTTCTGCTCGAAGCGATTGCGAATAAACTCCGTATCACAGTCACGATTCCACAACTAGAATGTTGAGAAACATTTCATCCTTTAAAGCAGTGTTTATCCATTGACCTGCAATAACTCAGGAATTTATTACCTCCGTCTCGGGGCAGGAAGGGAAACGTGTCGGCGAGCGGAGCGGGAAGCGAATTTCCTTATTTGTTCCCAAGACATGATTCCTGCCATAATCATAATGGAATCATGATTGATTTGTAAGGCAAATGGGCGCACACCAACCCCACCTCTCTTCAACCTGCCTTTCTCAGTCTGCCACAGCGGATCGACGCCGATTTTCACAGACGGCAGTTTCTGGACTCCACAGGGTCTGATCTGGATTGCGGCTGGAGGCTCTGCACGACACGTTACGAGGGTCTCACTGAAGCAGTGCTTCTACATCTTGTCGGTGTTCCTCAGCTTGGATTTGTGGCACTCTGTTTTCGAGCTCTGAGTTCAAGTGTTTCACCGCCATCAGAAAGAGAAGCGAGACACAGTGCAGAGCTGTCGATCCCCTGGATCCACAGCTGGTCACTCCGACCTTCACAGCTTTCCAGTGCGAAAGAAATTTAATGCTTTGAATCCATAAAGCGCTTACTTTTCCACGGGTTGCAATCAATACAGGTTCAAATGGCTTCTGCCCGGCTGTTCCTGGGAGGGTCGGCCGGACTCGCTTCCAGGAAAGGCTTCGGGAGAGGATTTGGTTCTGGGCGCAGATAGAGAGGAGCGATCTGCTTCCTCCTCGACGCGTGATTGCCGTGGCCCGAGATTCATCCGGTGTCATCGCTCACAGCCAGCTCGTCCTGAGCTCATCTCAGAAGCAGTCCTCACAAACACGATGAATACAGAAGGCACGTGGCACCATTCAACCGAATGTAGCTCGATGAAAGCCACAATGCTGGACACAGGTTTTCACTTGCAATTCAACTTGCACAAAGTCTCAAGATTTCAAAAATCGGATAGCTTTGCCCGCAGCAAAGAAAAAGCAAAGTCTTTGAGACTGTGTTTTCTCTGTGCGTTTTTCGTGTTCAGAACAGGTCGTTTCCAAGCGATTGTAACAAGGCGACGCGGGCGTCTCCACGGTCGGCACAGCGCGCAGTCTGCGGACCTGCTGCGCAGTGAGGCACCCTCTACAGGGCCCGTCCCCGGATCCGGCTCCGCACCGCGCCGCACCCCCGCGCGTCGACGTCTTCGCACCGAGACGTGTCCGCTCAACTCGCCGACAGCGGCGCCGCGGCCTCGGCGACCGAGGCGAATCGGCTTCTCTGGGAACGTCCGTTCGTGACCGAGAAAAATCAAACTGATCACAGGAGGAATCGCAGACAAGGACAGACAAAGAGTAGTTCCAGGTGTGTCAAAATTGCAGAAAAAAGTCCCGTCCAACAATTGAAGAGCTCCAGCATCGGCCTCCAACTGCGGGGTCTTATGGTCGTGTTTTCTTTAGCACAGTGCCAACCGATAGCAAGCTGGTCAATGAACCTTCAAACAGAACGATTTCACCTTTGTGGTTCAGTTGACTATCTTCCAAACCATCTCCATCCGATCGACAGCTGAGTTTCGATGATCTCTGAGTCAACTAGGAAACAATGGAGTTGACACGCAAACACAATGTTGCTGTTGAATGTGCACGCATCAACACAAAGCTGACGATGAACTGCGCGACACGTTGATGTAGAAGCCTGTTTGTTGTGAACGGTTCGTGTTGTCTCTTATCAGACTCGAATATTCACATTTATACATGACGACAAAGGACACAGGACACTGTTGCCAAACAACCAGCATCAACCAAACAATGTCTGCAGCGTTCAGCTGTGTGTCTGCACACATTGCTTTGTGTGTACGAGGTGGAGGACCCTGGCCTCAGAACAGCAGACAATTCAACTGGGTTTGTTTTGTTTTTTGCAATCAGAGTTTCTCGCAGTTTGTCGTCCCCTTCGTCGCATTGGTCGGCGAGAACAGATGTCCTCGGGGATCAATTTTCATCAAGTTGCGCAAACACGGTTCTCGGGCGAAGACCACCTCGTCTCATCGCAGCCATTCAGTGCTTGTCTAATGAAAATCCATATCTTTTACACAATTTTATCAATATCTTCATCACTCCCGGAATCCGAAAGGACTAAGTCTTCCTGTCGTGTGTGGGTGAGCATGTCCCTGTCAATACGGGGCGCGCGCAGCTCAGTGACTCTGCGTGGAAGTGGCGAGGTGGAGGGCACAGACGCGTGCCATCGGAAATTGTGCGCCGTGCTTGTGACGCACAAAAAGTCTCGAAACATCACAGAAACCGTGAGGTTTACAGGATAAAGGTGCGGGAGAACACACGCCGCTCATTGATTGGAGCACTTTTCGCCTGATGACATGATCCGCTGCTCCCCGCGAGTGAAACGCGCGGACGGGGCGTCAAGGGTTCCGACACCGCGACGGGACAGAAAACGTCAACGAACCGACCATGTTCCAGGCAGGCGTGACACATGAAATACGAACAGTTATGCGAAACTTAGTGATGTAAGCCACATTACTGATGACTGTTTGCTGGTTTGTTGCTGAAACCTCCCACTCACCGCAGCCGCTGACGGCCACCGAGATTCATTTCTCCCGTGTTCATGTTTGACAACTGAAACAGGCAAAAAACCACCTCCACTAACAACTTGTCAACAGAAAATAAACCACAGAGATTTATTCATAATCCACGTCGAGTGACTTCTGATCCAATGTTTACACGAGCAAAATTGGAAAATATCCAAAGCTGTACAAATAGCGATAACTCTTGACTTTCCCTTCATAACTTTCACTCACGCAGCTGTAATGCCCGTTTGTTTATCCTTTCCGTGGTGATTTTCTGCTGTGAAAGGAATGCACTGCTGGAATTGCAGACAGGAACTGAGTTGCTCTTTCTTTGAAAAACCTGCTCTGCATCAGGGAACATCTTACTTCTTTGCAGATTGTGCAGGAGACACGAAGAAAAGAATGCTGACAGTCAAGACAAAAGCTTCTGATTCATTTCGTTCCAGACTCTTTCTCGCCAAACGAACCATTTTCTAAAACTCCAAATTCAAAGTGACGCGTGACACGGGTTGTGTCCAGAAACAAGACGTGGGCGCTGTGTCGCTGCGGTGGTTCGTTGTGTCGCTGCGGTGGTTCGTTGTGTCGCTGCGGTGGTTCGTTGCCGGTGATGTGTGTGGAGCAGCAGTCTACGTGCTGCGGATTTCGTCCTTCACAAGTCCTCAACAGATCCCAGCACACATTATGTGATTCTCTCACCTAATCCCCTGCAAATGACTGCTAAACCCGGCAAGCAGAATGGAAAGAGTGTTGAGTGCAGTTCACTAGCCGTCTTTTTTCCGCACTGTTGGTGTGGGCATTTATTGGTTCTTTATTCGTCAAAACTTTCGCAGATCCGGACAGTATTTGGAATTTTGCACGCACTCAACCATGGTGCCATCGCATTGCCTTCTCCATCGCGTCAACCACCGTTTCAAGACAAAAATGAAGTCTGAACAACTTGGCCAACTCCAATTCGATCTCGTGCAGCTTCACATAAGAACTTGCCGAGGGCGGCTTGACTTCCGCAACCTCTGCTTCGTGAACCCAGTGCAACAAGTGTCACGTGCCTTTCCTGAACTGGTCCAGGGGCGACGTGATGGATGTGCCATCGAGCGTCCACCTGGGTTTGGAGTCCAGCGTCCAGAGCCGGAACCGGCTTCGAGCTCGTGAGTGCAACGACCTCCGCAAGTGCGGTTGGTGTGCGTCCTGCACGGGCGCGTCCGACACCAAACGGCCGTCAGAGCAAAATCTGCGAAATGCACACAGTCTACACGCAGGAGAAGGGAAATTTACATCGCGCATTCTGAAGAGCCTTTCTCTGCCGCAGTGTCAAAGCGGACGATAATAGCTGGTAAAGAGCAGCTTCCGCCGCGTGTTTCCGTTCCGGCTTTTGTCTCAGCTCCATAACGCGGAAATTGAAGGGAAGCAAAAACAAAGATGTCATTGTGTCTGTTTCTTTTGAGAAAAAGTTTGGCTTTTTTGAGCTGTTTGAAACGGGAAATTGTGACGTGCGAGAGGCTCACATGATCTTAAATCAAATTCAAACTGCAAAGCTGCCCGTGAAACAGTGTTGTCTGTCCTCGAACGCCGAGATACCACCAAATGCTGATGTTTATTGTTCTACTGTGAGAGTCTCGAGATGCAGGGTGATTCTACGCGTCACCTTGTGAACCGGTTGCCGGTTTGGGGGTTTGGTCCCTGTGCCCATCAGTGTCACCTTCAAATTCGGTTCTTCAGCAACACCAAACCGTATTGATCCTTTCTGCCGCCGAGACCTTCACATCTGACGTAACCACCGCAAAGGCATCGGACACGCGGCTCTGAGCTTCAGGTCGTTGAACGAGTCCATACGAGCTCACGCTGGAGGAGCAGCTGATGACAGGTCAGCGCCGGAACCTGCGGCCCGCGCCCGGCAGGCGTCGCCCCAGCAGAGCCGCCGCGCCCGACCCGCCCTTATCAGCTGCCACTTATCTGCGCAGAGTCACCCACCTCCCGTATCCCCGCACTCCGTCCATTCACGGCGAGATCCAGGTCGCGCCGGCGATGCCAATCACTGTGTATACACCAGATTCTCAGACGAGACTTGGGAGCGCAGACAGATCTATCTGTGTGTACGAGGCCCAGGGTGAGTGTGTTTCTAGAGCGGCTTCAGCGAGCACCAAATGAGATTTTGCTTTATTTCCTGTTGGTTGCGTTCGTTATTAAATTGCCCTCGCATGGAGTGGGGAGATTATTGGGATTCCTCAGATGGATAACTTTCAGGCGAATATTACTTCGATTCACTCATCTTTTCAGCTTTACGCGGGAGGCAGCGGAGGAAGTTCCCCTCGGGTCTGGTTTACATGGAGGGAAATGGATCTTGATGCTCATGCACGGGACTCTTTGTGTTTTGTGGGTCAAACTGATTTGGGCTGAGCAGAGCGGACGTGCGTTGGGCGACACTCGGCGGCGCGCGCGCTTTGTTCATTTCACGTCCCACCTCCCATTTCGATCACGTCAAAACTGGGTCGAGTGACTCCGATCAAAGCGAGTCTGTGACAATGCGTGGAGAACCCAGCGCCCAGCGCATAAACCTCTTCAGTTCGGGTTTTTGTAAATTTCTCCCGCTCAGTGTGTTGATTTTCTTTTGGGGGAAAGGAAGATAAACTTGTTGAGAGGAAAATCATTCCTCGCCGATAGAATTGAAGTGGCACCACATTTAACGCATAATTATCCACTCCTGTCAGGGAATGAAAGGGATGCTCAAGTCGTGCGAGATAAGAGGCAAAATACATGTTGCCATCACCTCGCGCACATTATTAAAGCCTGACTTTTGGCGTGGAAACGCTCCTGCAAACGCAAAGCATGGTGACGAATCCGAGAACCCTTTCCGACCCAAACGACTCCGGATGAAGCTATTTGCAGTCATTTTGGAAAAAATTACCTTCGTACACGCCTTGAGGAAACCCAAACTGTCACACAGAAGCAGAGCTCACGTTTGGCAGTGGCTCTGTCCACTGGTTTTGGCAGCATGTTGGAATGACAAGTTTTGCATCCAGCACCGTGAGGCTAAATCTGTTTGGGATCTTTCCCCGCAATGAAGTGACGGTAATCGCTGCAGAGATCGGCACTCTGAGAGAAGCGTACGGCGGATAAAAACAAGCGTCTCATTCATGTGGAGGAATTCTTCCTATCGTCATCAAACACATTGCAGCTTCGCTCTCACCACCACAATGGGACCCACGGGAGCCAAATAGACATCTCTCGGTCTCCTTTTCCACGGCAGTTTCAAGTCAAGTGTTGGTACAAGAACACTTATTCTTGCCTGATTTTATCACTTACAAGCTGACTGTGGCTTTTTCTGGAACCACAGATCTATAGTGGGTTGCACCAATGGCTGCCGGGTCTCTGCCTGAAACCACCGTACTCGTACGTTGCCATTTGTCACGTTGGCTTCTTTCCCGTTGCGCCGACCGTCAGTGGTGTCCCAACGCATGCAACTTGCAAATTACGAGCGCACTGCGTTTTGCTCTCCATCTGCTCACAAGAGTTTGTCCTTCACATTTTACCTGGTGAAAAAGCCGAAAGACCCTGCAACGTCGCAGAGGCGTCAGTCCAGCGGAAAGACCTGCCAACCAAGTCGAAAGACCCGCGTCAGAGAGTTTGGTTTGGCTTGGAATTTGATCAGGTATGAGACGGGACTGTGACACGCTCGTGCGCTGCTCAGGAAGGTGATGCTGTGATTTGCGATTGAAGCCTGTTTCCACAACACGGGGCTTTGTCGTGAAGACTGATGGAAGGCGTGTGCTTCTCTCGTTAACACGCTCATTAATTGTTGGTCTTTCGTACACCGCAGCACTGGAAATCTGGTGTAATGCAGCTGCTCAGATAAACATGACTTGAGGATTTTCGTCGCGATCCATTCGCAGCTCAAGAAGCGGATTTCTCCTCTTCAACCCGTTTAGAATTCACGGCAACAAAACACGGAAAATGAAAACAGCAAGTACAACCCCAAACAAACTCTCAATCAAGCATTGACTGCAACTGATCTGGCTGCCACATGATTGAATTAGGAAATTGCTACTGTTGAGTCAACATGATAGGGCTGAGCGAACGCAATCACAACTGCATTGTGCGAGTCCCGGCTGTGGACGCTGGTCCTGTTTACACGGGATAAATCTCCCGACACCGTCTGAGCGCCGGGCGCTGCTCCAGTCTCGAGTCCCACGCAAGTCAATGGCACTCTCAGCTCTCGCGCGACAAGCGGAAAACAGAAACAAGCCAGATTTGGCATAAAACAAGCCAGAACGTTTCAACTGCTGTTTTGTAAAACAATGCACTTTCAGCTTCTGATATCGAAGTGAAGCTTTGTCTTTCCACCTTCGCTGCAAACTGTCAATTTTTGTCGTGCACTGAATGTCACAGGTGAAATGGCTTTCATAGCAGCCGCGCGGCAGACGCAGAAACAAAACAACTTTCCAAACCTGTCTCTTTTCCTTGCAGGCAGACTTTCCCGACAATTCAAATGGACACTTCACGTCTTCGTGTTCTTCCAAGTCTGGATTTCAAATGAAATGTTGCAACAATCTTTGAAACCAGAAGGAGCCCAAACTCTGAGGTCGCACCATTGTCAAAGCCCTGCAGTTTGAGCAGCAAATCGATCACTGTTCTCAACAACGCAGCTTCCGTCCTGCCATACAATCCGTGTTTAATGTTGGCTTTGCGACTGGGAAACACACATGCTGAGTTAGCCGAGGACTTGAGTGATGACTGGTCAAACAACCAAACAGCCACTGAGGAAAACACAACATGCTGGTTTCAAGGGCTCCCGGTGACTGATGTCGCTGTCATCTGGACGAAAGACCAGCAGCCGTCTCCGGTGAAGTCCAGAAAGCACTTCGTCTGGAGGACAGAACTGGCTACACGTGGCTCCGAGTTCTCCCAGAATGAGTCTGACCGACTCGAGGTTCCAAATCTTCTTTGAGATGCATTTTTGAAGTTCAAAGAAGAGCGCACTGACCACGCTTTTGTTCCGTGTTGCTGTGTTTGTGGTTCATCAGATGATCAGCAACAGTTCAAGACACAAAGCTGTTCCGAGCGAAAAGCTGTTTCTGCAGTTGACTTTCATGTCTTCTGAGCAGTCTGAAGCAAAAACGCGAGCCTCTCGAGATCAGACAATCTGCGCGGGTGGTGTCTCGTTTCACTTTACTAATTGAATCGGAATGGGAATCTAATTCGTTCCCTCTTTCTCCTCTTCACCGGCCATTGCTCACACAGAAAACGTCACCATTGATGTTCACTGAAGAACAGTCGAACAAGCAGGAACAGGCCTTTTGTGCCACCAGGTTCGTTTCGCTCTCAAACTATAGACGAGCGAAACCGGTGTTGACCGTCTTCAGTTTGAGTTTCATGATTACGAGTGTGTTTCTTCTGAGAATCCACAATGATGTCTGCAGGAGTGATGTTTGTTTCAGAACACGACTTCTGTGTGTGTGTGTGTATGTGTGTGTGTGTGTGTGTGTGTGTGTGTGTGTGTGTGTGTCATTGTGGAGTAGAAAACATTGGTTCTTCCCTGGTTGAGCAAAGTTCTGCAGGCAGAAGCAGAAATCCAGGCGCCAGTTGCTCGCAGGTTTCCCTCGGTTCCTCGCGCGGCTTCAGCGTCTTCGAACGCGCCCGGGAGCCGCCTTTGTCTTGGAGTGTATCAACATCAAACACATTGCAGCTTCATTCTTACCGCTACAATGGGACTCCTGGGAGTCGAGTAGACATCTCTCGGTCTCTCTTTCCACGGTAGTTCAAGTGAAATGTTTATTCAATGGCCCCGTTTCCTTCTGTGCAGATTTGCGACTCTGCTGCTGTTGCATATTGGACGGTGGAACTCAACGAGTAGCGGAACGCCTCAGACGGGAACGTGCGCTTCTCTTGTCCAGCCGATCACGGCTCTGTCCGTTCCGCGTCAATCAACAAGCGTTGTGGGCACGTGATGCACTGGCAAGTGTTCGCATTCTTCAGCTCACATCGGAGTCGAACAAAACTAGAAAGCACAGCTTTGAACACAGGCACGTCACTAGCGTTTTAGACCTTTTCGAGAACCAAACCGGTGAGGCAACCCAACATCTGGGTTGGCCCACCTTGGTGGAGGAGGACACTGCCTCCGAGCACCCTTGGACCTGGCCCAATTTTGAATGAGTCCAACCACCTACCCACCCCACATCTGCCTTTTTTGGGCCACGGAACCTGCCAAGCTCTGGGCTGGTGCTGCACACCCACGGGACATCAGCAGGTCCTACCCCATGGTGCACCCACCTGCAGCGTCGTGCCTCGAGCAATTGCCCGTGCTCGTACTCGCTCCGATGGACGCGCCTGTGCAACAACAACTTGCATTTATGAAAGGTTTCACGACAATTTCGGTGAGCAAAACCGACGCAGGTGGTGAGAACTGCGGCTGAAGGCAGGGGCAGGTGATGCTGCCCAATGATCGGTGCGATCAGAGAATCGGGGCGGCGCCTCTCGACGCGGGTCCGCAGCGCTGCAGCGCTTCGGTTACGGCAACACGCGATGCCGTCGCCTCATCACTCGAGACATCCCTCTGTGTTTGAGGTGAACAGCGGCGGTTATTGAGAGAAAACATGACACAGTGGAGGAATCGGGGGGGGGGGGGCGTTTCGTCGTGCTGTACTTTTCTTGAACCTTGAAGTTTGGTTGTGCGTGATTCGGTCGTTGTGATAGACGACAGGATTCTCACACTGCACAAAAATTGTTCCTGTGAAATCATACAATGACTTTTCCAGACCTTTGGTCGGGAAAGGAGTCATGTGATTGAACAAGAACCTTTTTGTAAGGTGAGAACCCATTTCTGCCGCGATGCGAACACATACGATATGTTTTGCGATTGCAGAGCTGTAGAATCAGCAATGCTCTCAGGAGCTTTGAGTCACGAATTTGATCTTTCTTTTCCTGCTTCTTGGAGCTTCGAGGTCCATTCCTTCTTGTAAGATTTCTGTTGTTGTGTCATCGGACAAGGCGACTTGTGTCTGTCACGAAAATTGCACAATAAAGCCTTTATCTGTTTGGCACGAAATAAGTCAGGCTGCTTGTGGCGCACCTTGTGGTGTTCAGAATCTGCCACCTGTCCAGATCCTGTCACCAACAAGAGATATTTCTGACACACAACACGCACTGCACACACACACGCGCACGAACCACGAATTACTCCACCCATTCCCTGACTAAACTGTGAACAACTTTCCTCAAGCGCTCCGTACACGCACTTTCTTTTTCTCCGTGATGGACCAAGTTGTGCGAGAAACAAAACTGAAGAATCTGTCATTTTCCTCCCAGGTTTGCGATTCCCATTGCCGATCAGGAAGGAATGGTACGTCGTAGAACACGAAACACGACAAAACTAAGCAACCACACTTTTTGACAAGCTGACTTTCGCTGTTGGTGTGTCGGAGTTCACCAGGGTCAACTGGATCCGCCATTGACAGCGCGTCCGCAACAGATGCACTTCCGCCAATCGGCGTCTCTTGTAAACGTCAATTCCGTATGAAATTACCATCGATGAACTGCGCTCGCGAGTTACTCGAGATCGGCTCCGAGCACAATGAAGGACAATCCAATGACAGCTCAAGGATAATTCAAATCATCGCATTCCACCGTGTTGGGCTGCTTTCTCTACTCGTACGTGCTGAATGTCAAGTGTGGAAAAAGTCCCTTTGATAATTGGTGCACCTGCCATGCGATGTGTTTTGTTGTTAGCGCTGAGGAAGAAAGCTTGAGTTAATTACGGTGCTGAAAGGTCTCGGGACAACAAAGCTCAGAAAACAACCCGTGGAAGCACATGAGAACCGAATGGAAAGCACACACGCAGCTGGAGCGCCTCAGACACAACACGATTCATTTGAACTTCACATTTCAAAAGCTCAGCAAAATGAAGTTGAAAATTAGATTCTACCATCCAGAATAACAAATTAATTTTCAACGTGCGACAGCAGTGTTCCTCAAGGTCGTTCTGCCCGGTACAAGATGCATCCACAAAAAAGCAACCAAATTTTCATTTGCACTGAAAGAGCAACGCTTCACGTGTAGAGTTTTCCAGCTTCCCACGATCGCGTGTTCCTGTCTGACATGATGACGAGAATCGCACAACCTTCCGTGACTTGTGGTGTTTCCTTTGAGTCAAGGGTCGGTGCCTGTAATGCTGCCTTCCTGTTTTTCTGCAGATGGCCGCACATCAGGAAGCGATAGGGAGCCGCGCAGCCCACGTCTTCCTCCTGCGAGTCAGAGACGTCGGACTCACGGGAGACATCAGCGCCGCACAGACGTGCTGCTAACTTTCTGAGGCACGTCTGGACACTCAACGCAATTGTCGGAGTCTGAGAATCATCCGCAGCCGAGCAATCTCCTGAGCGACACCATCATCTCAAGCGTCTCACACGGGAGCACGGGACAAGTTGGGAGGGAGCAACACATTTTGTGCCTTCAACTGATCAAGTATGCGAGGTCACCTCTGGAGATCCAGAGACTTCCCAAGGCGCGAGGTCTGAGCGTTGGCCGCACGTTCCGTGTTCTAGATCCTCCTCTCAGGTGGGTCACGTTTCTCGCGATGAGAATTGGTTCTCAGAAGCAGATTTCAAGCAAAACACCAAAGAGCGGCTCCGGCAGCCGCCAACTGCCGACTTTTATCTCGCGTCGCGACGGGGTTCAGAGGAGCGACGGCGGGAGCGACATCAACGGGATGAAACCACAGGTGCACTGCGCTGCGGTGCAAAATGCGGGTTGCAGCGGTTCGGTGTGCGTCAGTAATGCGCAAACAATCAATGATTAAAGGTGACAATGTATTCAGTTATTGATGATAATATTAATAAAGCCTCGCGTACATCTCCGCAACGACACCCTGTGAAACCGGAGTCTTGTCGGGCGCTGTTTCGTTCCCTTTTCGCCACGAAGCATTTCTGAGGATCCAGGCTTGGTAAGTCTGGCCAGCCCTGGACAAAAGGATCAGGGATGTCAAGACACAAAGCACTCACTGTTTGTCCTGGTGACAAGCTGCTGTTGTGATGGTCTCCTCTCCACAAACACACAACACAACCAGCACAAGCTTCGCCTTCCTCACGAACGTGAACGCTTCAGCCTTCTCTTTTTGCGAAATGACCTCAGTTGAGGAGCACAACGGTTACAAAAGAATTTTTCAGAGCTTCTGCAGGCACATCCGTGTCCGGACGGCGCGGTGCGTCGTTGCGAGCGCCTCGGCCCGGCGGCGGCGTCATGCGGCGGCGTCACGCGGCGCGCTCAGCTTGCTGCGCTGTCTGCAGCTGCGAGGACTGCGCGTCGCACCGCCCGCCTCGCGACTTTCATCGTGTCAGTCCTCCTCAAATGGCGGTGGAGCGGTTTCGTGGAATGAAACGGCTCAGCTTCTCACGCCGTGACCTTTCGAATCAAACAACGCAGCGCTCCAGTGAAACCTGACTCCGGACTCCGCCTCCGGTCAACTGGTTAGCTCAAATTCACCACAGGTGGGGTGGGGACACAACTTTCCGGTTACATGATACCCGAGATCTTGAAAACGTGAGTAGCACCCGTGGAAGACAAAACATTTGGACGTGACTTCAGAACATGATACCCGTATCTTCGAGGCAAGAGACGGGGATGAGTTTCACCTCACGAGGCTGTCGTCGCTGCGTTGTATCCACGAGTCTCGGATTGCAGGACCCGGAGGCTCGTATCTCGGACCGCGGCGCGGGTCGTGAGTACAAAATGCTGCCTCGAACGGCAACGTTTCGTCAGGCAGCACATGCTGCTGCACAAACATGAACACTGTGAAACCCGAGAAGGGATTTGTGTTTTGGAAAGACTTTGTGTGCCAAGAAGATCCAGAGCACCTGTGGGGATTCGGAGACACCTGTGCCGCCAACAGAAGACACGTTGTTTCTTGCGACATCCATCAACACAGACAGCAAAAGATTTCAATCCCGAGCCCTGTTCTTTCATCTCACTGTCAGCCTGGCTTCTTTACGAGTAAAATTTACAACCGCAATAAATATTTCAAAACTTGTGGCACACCTTCCAGTATTGGCGTGTGAATCTTTGATGTCACGAGTTCCAGGCAATGACAAAGCCTGATTCTGCTCACGAAGAAGGCGAAATCAGATTCTCCCCCTGAAACGTTCACAAACGAAGCTCGTAGCCCTTTTTGCCAGAGGATTCTAGTTGTGCGAAAACGTGTTTTACGCGGGAGCGGCGGCTCCTCCTCCGTCCCCGGGTCTGCAGCTGCAGAGCAGCCCCAGCGTCGCGCACGTCTCCGCGTTGCACAAGATCAGAAACAGCGCCGTCCGCTGCGACCCTTCTCTCGTACGTATGCACAGGAACCTGTCCATTCCATCCATAAAGAATTATTGCAGAAAGCTGCGATCCTAAGCAGCAGATAACAAGGCGCTTTGATCCATGAAACCCACCGACACTTCATTACCTAAAGCTGCTTTTTGTGGGAAACGTTATGTGCCAAAAGTTCCGTCAACCTATCATGTCAGGACCAACAAGAAATAGTGCAACCGGAGGCAGTCGGTTTCCCAGGATAGAGGCAACTGTGCACAGGAAATGGTGCTGTCAGGGGTGACGTTTCAGCCTCCAGGTAGCGGTAGCGTCCGCGGGCTTCGAGAAGTCGCGTCGGAAGGTCGACAGTCAGAGTCGTGCTGTTTATTTGTGTGAGATGATATCAGGCAGTTGTAACGTTTCCACTTTTGTCATGAAGTCCAAAACTTTTCTTTTAGATCCCTGCGAGAAGGCACCACACCGAACAGCAAACCAGAACTCGGTACAAATGTGGAAACAAAGCGTTGTTCTGGAAGCACACAGCTCACACGGTCGCCTGACATGTTGTGCTTCTGACAAACTGCAATAAACCTGAGACGCTTCCGTCGCAAATCCACTCCGCATCTGCAGCATCCTGCTTCTGAAAGGTCAAGTGCCAACAAAATGGGCGACAAGCAATTGTCAAGAACAACGAGAGTATCCAAGTGGAGGCTCCCACCTGACTTGTCACGGGTCCACTGGTGTTGAAAACACTACCCTTCAGTACCAGCAGCGGATTGGGAGAAGCTTATCTCACGACGGAAGTAACACTGGTCGCAATCTCCACGCAGTTACAGCTTTCAAATATGTTTCATCAAGCATGAGCTCCCATCACCGCCGCGGCGCGCAGTCGATAGTATGGATTTGCCAAATACAAAGTTTGAAACAAGGAGATGATTGCGGCCGCTTTGGCTCCAGGGCGTCTTCCTCCCTCGCACTTCACGTCCTCACTCCACTGTCGCCCATCAACACAGAAGGATATACGTAACAACTGGCTGTCCTCTGGACAAAAGCCAGCAAAGGTGATCAACTGAGCAGTGCACATTCAGAGTTTTGTCTCAGCGGACTCCGGTTCCTTGTTGAAGTCTGAACGCACTGGACACGGCAGCAGTTGCCTTCAGCATCTGCGCCAAATGGCGACGAAAAACACCAAGACGGCTCAAACGATACGAGTAGCGCCTCCTCGCTTCAGAATGAAAACACACGGTCCAACATTGTGCGGTACCTGTGAGAGTGAACCAAAGAAACATCCCAGCCACACAGGACACTTTCACGACGCAATCCATTGCCCCACAAACGAAGCCTCTGCCCATTACTCCAGGGATGTAGACACGAGAGAAAAAAGTGAAAACAGCCACAGAAAGTTGGTTCAAGCTGTTCCGAGCGAGAGGCGCAAATGAAGCTTTTGACGAAGCCTGATGAGCAAATTCTGTGAAAGGAGCGCCGGTAATGAGTTTGGCGCTGCGCAAGATGGGGTGACCACTTCAGCGCGAGCTACCCAAGTCCACCTACAGTCAGATCATCCTCAGTCTTGAGACGTCTCTGCCCAATGTGAATTCTTTCAGAAACGACTTCAGCGCAACGATTCCGTCATGTTCCGGATGTTCACTTGTCCACGCGCTCGCTGGATCGTGCACGCGCAGGTTCTCGGAAAGAGCGAGTCAGCTGCTCCTGAGTGACGCAGTTCCTCGCGAGTCGTGCCTGGTGCTGCTGGAGGTCGGGATGGATCCCGGGCGAGTCGTGGGGGATGTGGACAGCTGATCAATGTGTTATGGATCTGAGCTCAGTGGCCAATTGGTTTCCTTTCGCACTCGGACGAGTGTTTGTGTCCAAGTGGTGACGCTGAAGAACAGGTTCTTGAGACACAGAACAACTTTCAGCTAAAAGTTGTTGCTGATCTGCAGGGACATTGTGGGGCAGTGTCAGTCAAGGTCAACTCTGCCTTCGTTGAATGGTGCGAGTCCTGAGTACACAGCATCTGAGCTTCCGCAGCGCCACCCTTGACAAAAAGGTTCTTCTCGTACGTTTTGTCCAGAAAGCTCCGACCTGGAATTGTTTTCAATTCACAGCTATTCAGCGAAAGCTTTATAAAATATTAACGCACCCAGCGGTCTGGGATCCATACGGAATGGCGGCGGTGATCAGTATAATGCATATCTCACCGGGGTCACGCAGCCTCCCAACACGGAGGGGCCGTAAGTCACGAGTTGTGCGGCTCCCACGCGACGCCGCAGGTGCGTATGTCACAATTAGAAGGACCTTAATGTGGATCAAGCCCTCTCCGGGGAACAGCAGAGAGAAAAAATGACAAGGTGGGCTTTCATTTCTTCGAACGCACACGAAGCGTCTTTGAAAGGCATTTCTGTTTCTCCCAACAACGCCGCATTGACCCGATGGAGCGACTTTTCACCTGGTTGTTTGAACACAAAGCGAGACACTTTGCTGAACAGACACAAACATCAGTGCATTGCCAAACAATGCAAAGCTGTCACCACAAAAAGCCTGTGCGTACACAACGACTCGGTCCGACCTCGCGACGCATGTGGATCAGAAGCTGATGATGGCGGCGCGTTGAACGTCGTCCAGCAGTTGCACCGACCCGCTTCCGAACTGGAGCAAGCACTGAATGTCGGTTTCAGAACTGAAAGCGCCACGCAAACCTCGTCGCCACGGGAAAAGGGGAGACATTTCTTCCGAAACGCCCGCACGCACCGAAACACCCCACATGGATGTGATTCTCAACAGCTGCAAACACATATTGGTCTCCAAACAGTTTCTTTTTTTTCGCACAGCAGAACTCGGGTAACATGCGTTGCGGTTTGCATTTGCCTCCTTATTGTGGTTTGACACAACATGGAGCCATTAGATTGTAATCTGCGGATGGACGCAAACATTAATATTTGAAAAGACCGCAGCATCACAATCGATTTTGTGTCATTCGTCGAGAGGCTCAAGGCTAAAAAAGAAATTGAATTTATGGATTGTTATTTTTAGGGGAAGAATTGAGTGGTTTGTAGATCGGCAGAACGTTCATTCATGTTTCCTCATCCGTGCCCGTGCACACCAACACGCACCCAAGAGTTGTCAATGGGCTCGTAAAATGAAACAGCATTGCGATCCGCGACACATGCCGGTGAAAACACACTGCCACGGCATTTTGTCCCTTGTCGTTCGCCCGCTTCCCACAGACAACCAGTGGTTTGGACATCTGGAGGTACAAAGACGGATCGTAACGGTTGGATTTGAAACTCGACCCACGAGTCTCGTGCCGCAACACGACAACTCGGAGTGAGTCCAGCTCCTCCTCTCCCCGAGGAAGCGTCCCGAGTGTGAGCTTGCATTCCGAAGCAGACAATTTGTCAACGTTTGCCTCATTTAGTTCTCCGCTTAAAATAGACCCACATGCGCGGCGGACAATTACGACTCGTCGGCGTCCTCGACACGGGTCGGGCAGCTCCGTGTCGCGGCGCGCGACTCCGCACACGACCCGGAGAGGGGCAGGTCCGCGTCTGTCTCGAGAAGCAGAAACTGACACCACCGCACTATCGCCCAGTGATTCTCAAGTGCTGCGTAAATTTTCTTTTGCACACAGAACATTAAAGTTCCTTCCGCAAATTGCACCAACCAGAGGGAGAAGAAATCTGCCTGAAAAGGTCGGAACCGACACGTTGCTGCGCGAGGCATGACGCGTGCACTTGGATGGATGCGCGCTCTGCAGGACGGAAACACCAGATATGTATATTTCATCAGTTCAGCAGCTCCATTTTCCCATTTCCTTTTGTCATCTCTCATACTTCCCCTTTATTTATGAACGACAGACAGTGTGCGTCAAGTGAACGTGTCAACTGGGTCAAAGCACTTCATGATTTGCACTGCGGTGTCATGCACAGAAACACGTGGCCTGGAGGAGTCACTGAGGCCGAAGACTGTCGCATTTGCGATCCCAGAATTCGTGGTGAGCTGGTGGATAAAACTCAACATGCAGGGCGTCGTGTATTTTCAATCCCAGGAAACATCCATCAGGGATCGAGCTCACTTTTTTGGTCAAATGACACCTTCCTCGGAACTTCAAACCAAACCCAACGCCCTCAAAGACGCTGAGCCGACACAAAAGAAACGCAACTCCACCAAGTCGTTCGTTTTGTCGACGTGCACCTCTCCTGAAGGAACTCGAGCCCTGAAAGTCGAGCCAAAATGACCACGCAAACCCAGAGGACTTGGTTGTTCTCTTTTGTGAACGACTGTGTTTACCGTTTCCAAGCAAATGGTGAATCTGGACAGTTAGCAGCAGCATCCGCAGCAAAGCCGAGCAAATCTCCGGGACCATCCGATGTCTACGCGGTTAAAATTCCAAGTTAATGCTCCACACAACAACTGATTGAATCCGATCTCCATAGAAATCACTCGGCAGCTCAGTTTGTGACAGCGGGGTCCGCAGAGCGGCAGTGCTCACCCAAAACCAAGTCTGAAGCTTGAAAACTCGTTGTGGAGAAAATGTCGGTTGATCTCGCTCTGGGTTCTCAGAAACTTGTTCGGTTGCTGTTGTCAACGAGAACTTCTCAAATCACGTTTGGTTCCCACCGACTGAAGCGCCACAAGAAAAGATCGAAACTCCTCTGCATGCAGCACAAAGACTCAAACTGGAGAAAGACAAAAGGACACAAACCTGCAAGAATGTCTTGGTTAAAACAATCCACGGTGTGTCAACATCAAATTTCTGGTATTCCTTCAGAAGACGCGGAGTCAGACTGTTTCAGCTGTGCAGGCAAACAGCGTGGAGCAGTTGAAGCAGTCGAGGCAACACTGGCAGCGCCGTTCCGTTGTGGCAGCTTTTTAATATGTTTCATCAAGCATGAGCTCCCATCACCGCCGCGGCGCGCAGTCGATAGTATGGATTCGCCAAATACAAAGTTTGAAACAGAGAAAAGGAAGTTGGGCCTGCAGCGCAACAGACTGACTGCAATTTGTCGAACCGGTGAAGAAAGGGAGGAAAGTGTCTGAGCGTTAATTCTGGCGCGATGACGGAGTCAGCGATTCTCACCTGCAGTGACCAGGAAACGACTCGTACGCTCCGCCAGCCCGTGAAGAGAACTGCTTGTAAGTTCAGTCAAATTCAGCGTCAACAAAGTCTGTTCAGCAGCTGGAGGTCATCATCGCCAGAACAAGTTGTTTGACGTTGTGAGACATACCAACCGACAAAGGTCTTTTTTCATTTCTAGCAGCTGGTGACGGCACCTCAAAAATTTCCATTGTATTTAAAACCACAGTTGACCATTCACTGCACCTGAGAAACAAAGGGTCTTCGTGTTGCCTGATCCACCAACTTTCGACTCTTGTTTGAACCTCTCGTCAATAAAACACGGGTGTCATCAAATATTTAGAGGCAGGTGGGAGTTGGTGGCGGTCGGGGATCCACGCTCGGTCGGCGCCGTTGATCAGCGCTGCGGCCTCAGCGGGGCTGCGGGGCGAGGGTCGTCAGTCAAGTGCGGAGTGGGCGGGGCCCGCACCTCACGTGTGGAGGGCCTCCTGTGGGAGCGAAGGCCTCGAGCAACGCCACTTGGCACCAGGCTATTCCATCAATAATCCCAACGTGTGAGTTGCGAGGAAATAAAAACATCCGAGTTCGCAAAGGTGTTACAACTCCGACTGAAATCGCTGTGACTGATCTTTGACATGGGAGGCGCGGCTCTCTGTGAACATCTGTTCTGAACATCTGTTGTCACAAGAATTTTGCTTCTCTCTTCAGAGTCCAGACAAACACCTTGGTGCCTGACAGCTCAAAATTGAGGGAGGTGGGATTCTGGAGGGTCCTGCCCGTGCCCTGCGTCTGCAGCCGTTCCGTTGTTTCACTCGTTTTGCGGTCGCGGTGCCTGCGTCGCTGCGTCGTCCTGTGACGTTGCTTCCTCCGCAGGTTTCCCAAGCGACGCAGAGCGCGGAAATGCGGAGAAGAGCGACGCTCCAGGACGGAGAACAAGCCTGTCGTGTGGTTGCTTGACACGAGCAAACACCAGTTCTCCCGCATTAATCGTATTGCCACTACATCAGCCACGTGTTGCTGACAAACAGAATGCTTTATGCAGAAGGTGTTCCACTCTCCCTCTGGGGTTATCTTCTCTGACATCTGTCCGACGCAATCAGAAACAAAACAAACGCGTTTCCTGCCTTCAACTGCAACGCGCACCAGTTTGTCAGCACAGGGAACCACGTTTAGCTCGCTGTCTGTAACTGTCTGCTCTCGTTTGGTGTTCTCAAATCAAGAGAAAAACTGAGAAACAAGAACACGATACACCTTGTAACACGTCCAACACAGTTGCTCAGCCTTGCACCGAGTCATCACGGACGTGTCTCTTCCCGACCCAAATCCCTTCCGTCACTGAGGCTGAATATGCAATTCAACTGCATTTACGGACCCACGGCAGGAGGATTTCGCTGCTCAAGCTTACTCGACTGTGAAGGCTGATAGTGAGGGCGCAGCGTCCTTCATTGTTTATGACAGCGTTTACTGCCTGCGTATGTAAATCTCTGTTTCAAGTTTTTATCCTCGTTTGAGACACTCGTTATTCATCAGGTGATTTGTAGACAACCCCCCCCTCCACCTTCCAAAATATGTGTACAGCTTTGTGGGAGGTGGTTTCAAGCCAAGACACAGTACAGCCTTCTTGTCCACGTCTCTCTCTGTCTCTCTGTCTCTCTGTCTCTCTGTCTCTCTGTCTCTCTGTCTCTCTGTGTCTCTGTCTCTCTGTCTCTCTGTCTGTCTGTCTGTCTGTCTGTCTCTCTCTCTCTCTCTCTCTCTCTCTCGTCTTCTTTGTGTCATAGGTCCACTGTCCACCAAACCTTTCTTTTCCGCGCTCTTCGCTCTTTTGTGCGGCGAGAACAGACATCACCCTGAATTTTTATTGGACACAAAGGGTCGACGGATACTGCGGTGGTCCATTAAAAGCACGTGAATAATTCATGCCGTTCTTCGGACAGTCCTAATCAGGAGAAAAGGGCTTCAGAAAAGCGATCACCTGGAAACACGGTGGGGAACTGGCAAGCTTTCAGGTGAGCTCGAGATGTGGTCAGGCTGGGAGCAACGCTCCGGCGTTTTCACCACAAGTCTCAATTGTTGCAGCCAAAAAGCTGTGGTTTGACAGCTGCACCTCAAAGTGTGTCTCCCTATCACCGCTCCAGGTGCTGCCAAGGCGAAGTCCAGGTCGTTTGCCTTGTCCATGCTGGGGGAGCTGTTTCGAACCTGCAAATTTTCCTTGACAACCAAGTTCATTCGCAAAAGCTGTTTCCAAAGGCATTGCATTTGGGGAGGTGAGGTGCAAGGCAAAGGCACATTCATCGCGACTCGCTCCTGTCGTCACCAAAACTGGTTGCTCACACGAGTACTCACGCAAACAACATCAAAAGCGCCTCACACCAACCTGGAGGAATTCGTTCAGACCGTGGAAACTGCGAACGTGCATCAAGCTTTTCATGCACCAGGCTCTGCATTCTGGGGGAGCGCACCTCTGTCATCAGAGTGCACCAGACTCGCGTGAATAGGAACTCTCAGCACTCAAGGCCACCAGGCATCTTTTTACAGTTCAGGGAGTGAAAAGCCCACTGCGAAGACTTTGATTGCCGGTGAATATAGCCAGACGACTCTTACCCTAATTACATTACCATTAATGAGTTGAGCCTGAACTAAGTGGAACAAAGCCCTGTAAAGCCAAAGGCTTGCAAGAGATGCAATTGCACTCTTTTTCCACAGTTCCTTTTCCCGTTTAACAACGTTTCATTCAAGCTCAGGTGAGTAACACTGGTAGACGTTCCCTTCACAAGATCTATAGACTGGAGCTGCTGCCGAGATCGGGCTTCGTCTCAATGTCTTTTCACTCGATGAGGAGATGCACGAAACATGATCATTTCCTTCTCTTTTTGCGCACTAGTTTTTGCCTTCTGCCCGACAGTGCGTTGGTCTGTGTTTGGGGCTGATTCCCGGAAGCAGAGACTCCGGGACCCAGATCAATAGATAATCGAGTCCGAAGTGAAGACGGCGTTGCCGGGCGCTCCTCCCGCGTGACCGCTCCTTCAGCGCCGCTCACTCTGCCGCGCCTCCCGCTCCGCTCCGCGCACCAAACTCACTCCGCTGCCAAAACAGTTGTGGATGCATCGTTCAGGCTGAATCGCTTCATTGCAACTCCTGCCCACGTTTAACCACGCAAAACATGAATTGCCGTCAGCTTGTTCAAACATTGATGGAAGTGTATTTGCCAAAGCGTCTTGTAATGGGTGGTTCCTGGCTGCGGATTGAAGGATAAAGGGACTCACGCTTGTTGGTTCGTTGCGACGTTTACTCAAACTTCTTGACTCGTGACCTGTTTGACACACATCCAGTGCGTGGGTTATTTTTGGATGATAATTGCGTCCAATTTGCCTCGGGCAGGATGTGAGGCACAAATTCTCCCCACGCAGCGGGCGCGGCTCGGTCCGTAATGATGCGTGCCGCCGCCGCCGAAATGTAGCGCCGACGAAGGACGTCAGGGCAACAAGGAAAGTTGAGAACGAGGCAAGCAAACCGCAGGTCGTAGCTGCTCCAGATGGCAAACTGTTTCGATGGTCCTCGAATCTGTGTTTGGCATTTCCTATGTGCACATTGTGGTTTTTCTGCCGTACGAACAGGTCTGTGCAGCTGCGGGTTGATGAATGGCCCGCGGAATCTATTCATATGCAGTTTCGCACCTCTGTCCGCACTGACGAGGCCGGCTGACAGCACGGCTCAGCCTACCGTCGCCACTCATGCATCTGAATGTGTGCTCAGGAAAAGCACTGGAACGCAGATAGATTCACTTCTGTCCTGGTACGCGTTTCGAGCATAGGAAACGTTCTGCTCGCTGAAGCCGTTGCTCGTCACCTCTCTCTGCGCCATGCTTCCCAGGCGATCAGCTGGCGAGGTGGGGCAGCTGCCCCCCACAGAGTCCGCTGGGAAAGGTTGTTCCTTCACTCACCTGCTGACGAAGCTGCACTTGCCAATAATTTTGTGGGGGGGGTTCCTGAATCAACAGTCAGTCGGAGAACAGGGACAGCTTCGTGGATCAACCACCGCGACCCTGTGAGTCCCAATCACCCAGATGAGTTTGGATCCGAGCCGATCCACCCAGTTCGGCAGCGGTCCTTTTTACAAATTAGAAATCAATAGACGTGATGTCGGAAACGCAATTACGTTTCTGTACAATTCTTTCAAGGGAAATGCATCGAAAACTTCAGCTTCAGAATTTGGGGCAATTTCCGCCAATGGACATAACGGGATGATTTGTTGGACATAAATGGAGGAAAATCTAATCATTTGAGAAAGGCCGATACACACGTAAAAACACTGGATAGCATGTTGGCGTTGAAACGTCAATAAAGCCAACGTGATGAAGTCCAATTTCATATGCAGCCACGAAAGTCGGAATTCCTCTGAGGAGCGCCTATGGATTTGCTGTATTAAATAAATTGCATCATGCGGCTTGCATACAAAGGGAACGTCAGTGAAAATTACCTATATTGCACTCAGGTGATTTCCAGCACTTTTGTGTTTACTTTTTGTGAAAGCAGAAAAAGTGATTTTTCTGTACATGGTGCAGTATGCTTCGTTTGTTCCTGCAAAAGCTGCACGAAACGAGTTTTGTTGCAGCACGCGAGGTTCCTCGCAAAATCAGCGGCTTTATCAGTTAATTCCTCTTGTCAGTCTTGCAAACGTCGACTTCCAACGAAAGCACAGCAGGAAACAGAAGAAAGCGCCGGAAAAGAACAAAAGTGAAATTTGTGGCCGAGTTCCCGTTCGAAAAGTAGGTCACACATCTGGATGATGGTTTCGCCCTGAAGCGCGACACTGGATTCTGCTCACATGACGCCCAAGATTCCACCTGTCAGTTCCGAAACCATGAGGTTCAGGCGCAAAAACCTGAAACTGCCACATTCATTGCCCTTCGCAGAATCCGTCTTCCTTCTTGACAAATAAATGATTTCAACCGCAATCACAACGTTGTTACCATTGAACATCCATGCAATTTCCCAACATTAACTAACGCAGGGACTGAGGCTTTTTATCTCAAGTGTAAATCTAATCGGCACATGGACCCCTAGTCACGCGAGCAGAAGCAACCGAGGAGTGCGGGGAAGGCGTGCAATCCTATCACTGCCATCAGCAATCATCCAGGGTTCAATACAACCGCGCGGGCGACGGCCACTGTGGAAAACTGCGGACAATCGAGGCAACGTTTCGTCAGGTTTCAAATGCGTCCGGCACATTGATCTCAACTTTGGCTGGGTCTACGTCACAGCAGTGACGGTGAGCACGCGGTCTCAGGGTCATTGCAGGCGGCATTTTCTCTGTTCCGGTGAGCGCGCGACACGGAAACGAAGACGGCGTCGTTGTCCAAACTGATTCAACAGGGGGAGGTGGACGGAAAGTTGTTTTTTACGAGACCAAGCTGAATTCCCTGTTTCAGATGGCACGGAAGCATCTGCATTCTTCACACTGCATCCTGTTCAATTGGCCTTTCCTCGACATACGTTTGCAGCTGCTATTGAAGCGCAAAATGAATGATCGGCCTGCAAGTTAACTGGCGAGAAACTGATACGTCCCAGAGGTCAACTGTATCAAATTGGCATCAAACAACAGCATTACGAGTGAGTGGCTGGCTTTAGTAATGATGTGCCTCTTATGAAAAATGGTCTCTCTTTGTTCGAAGTCCTCTGGGGGAGCTTGAACGGAAAGCAGCTTTGGCTCAGGACGGTTCGCATTGAAATTCGCAATGGAAAATAAATTGCAGCGTGCCTATCTTCCGCTGTTTTGACATTTTGAAAATCAGATTTGCCTCAAATTGAACTTTCTTGTCAGAATGAGATTGGATAAACTGTTGCTCCACGGGCATGTTGCTCAGAGATGTTCGTTCATGAAGTAATCAGACTCAGCCAACTCCAGACAGTTGCAGAGCCCGAATACTCGTACGAAACGTCGACGCATGGTGAAAACTTGACACCTCACGGCTTGTTTCGGTGGCTCATTTGATCTCGTCTTCATCCGTAGAGTCCGCCCCAACTTCCTGAATTTGCCCTCGAGAATGTGTTGTTGCGTTCAAGAAATGCACAGCGGGAACAGATCCCAGCAGAGTGAAAATTGTCTCTTCTTCCGGACTTTCCACCAGCCCACTCTCATGCAAACATACACACACACACACACACACACACACACACACACACACACACGGTGTCAGTCATGCTTCACGTCAACAGGGAATCCGGATGGAATCTCCGCGCCAACACGGAGCAGCAGGATTAGCAGCACACGGTCCCAGATTCAGCGCTGAATCCGAACCCGACGCATTGGTGGGAAATCGATGCCTGAATCTATAAAAGAATGCAACTATGCACACTTGAGATCAATTACAAGGTCTTCCGTATTGAAGTCTGTGTCCTTCAGCAAAAAGAGCTATTCAATTCTGTACTCTTTCTTGCGATGCCAAATCTATTGGAGGGTGGTGAAAGGGTCTATTGACTTCTGTTCCCATTTGAGCAAAAACAAAAGGAGGATAGGGGAATGCTTGCTGACAAGCTTCTGCATGTCTGGTGTGTTGTGTGAAATCTATCGTTGTCTGTTGGTGCCCTCCAGGTGGCATTTCGATGCAACTTTAATCGGTGACCTTTGTTCCGGACCCCAGTAGTTGACGCGGAGCTGCCTCGTGGCTGGGATTCTCCTCGGGTGAGGGATGAAGGACTCGGGCGCGCATTGCACAACGTGCAGCACAGCAGGGCAGTCAGTTCTTATTCACACACATACACACTCCATGTGCGGTCACACACTCACTGCTTGGGAGAAGATATGGTCTGTCAAATCTCTCTCGAGATGCCCCCTCACAAGACCTTCACACGCCTCGCGTTAGTTCGACATCAAACGACAAACTGAGAGAGCGAAATTGTTCTGGGGCTCCGGAACTGTGGTTCCGACGGTGAATGCTGGAAAAGTTTTGAGGTACAGTGCAACACGAAGTCCCTGCCTTTCAGAGCTGATGCTCTGACCCTTGTGTTCGTCAGTCTCTGCTCTGCGGGGTGCCTCCGTTTATTTCCCTTTATTTGTCGCACTGAAAGCGCTGCCTCAGTCTCAAGGCAATTATTCTTGTAATTTATTTTTGCCAGCTTCCTCCTGGACTGCATCACCACGAGCGTCCCCGTCCTTCTCCCCTATAGAGCCTGTCCTCCCACGGGAGAGAACGCTCCCATTCTCATGCCGTCATTGCTTCTCCCTCAACGATCCCACACAATCTCCCACAGCCTTCTTTTTGTTTTCCCTGCCCCACTTGGGAGACACTAACAAAATCTCAAGACCATTCAGCGCTGCACCAATGATACATGATTGACCCCGTAATTAGCATGTGTTGCTTTAATTTACCAAATCTGTCCCGCGCGGCCACTTCATCAGCAGAGGCCTGACGAAACAGGTCATGAAACCCGTTATCTAATTCTTGCTGAGCTGATTTATGGACGGAACTCCCTGTATTGACCCGGTGGAGCGGAATGCGCATTCCTCGGCTCCATTCGTCGGCGGCAGCTCGGTGGGGGCGACGCGCGGCCCGCGGGACGGAGGCGTCTGCAGCGCGGCGCGCGACGCGGGGCGACACGTCCGTCCACACCGTCCGCGCGGTCAGTTCTCCCTCTCAGACAAGGCAGGCAGGTAGGCTCTCTCACTTTCTGCCCAATTATTTGATTTCCTACTTCAAAACCTTTTGGCTGACTTGATCGTCCATTGGTGACACTTTTCTTCAAATGTGACAAAGTTTGAACCATTGATTCCACCAACAGGCAGAGCCGATTCTGACCTACAACTGGGTGATCCACCTTGCCTGTCGAGTCAAGAAAGTGCATTCCCTCACATCTGAATCGACCCGTCGTATTCATGCGCATTTCCGATCCATTTCGCCATTGATCCCCAATCATGGCGTCGTGTCGATGCGATGCGTTTCTGCTGATGCGGGACACGCAAAAACGCACTTCTGATGAGACGAATGTCAGAAGCGAAGTTGATTGGATTGGTGTCTGAAAACGAATCAAAAAGCTGTGAAGTGATGTTGCAGCTTTGCTAAACCTCGCACAAGTGTAGAAAATTGATGCCAGTTCAAAAGGAAATTTGCACGCGATGGATGATAGATGCCAAACTTATTTTTGCCAGTTTGGCTGCGGCACAGCGGGTGTGATGTAAACCTCAGTTCTTACTGAAGCTGAGCGCAACAGAGCCGTCTCCATCCAGGTAATTTACACGTGTCTCTCATCCCGGCTCCAGCTTCAGTCCGGCTGTTGAGCCCCGCTCCGCTCCTTTGTGCCTCGCGCAGGTAACGACGCTGAGGATCAACACCGAACGGCGCACGACACAGTTACGTTCATCCGCCTCGTCATCCCCGAGCGCTACAACACGCGCGCTCACGAGCCCCAATTTTAGAAATGGAATATCGAAGGTCAATAAGTAAATGGATCTTACATGAAAGCGTCATTGCGCTCAGTGCAAACACCGCATCGATGTAAAAGCCGCGCTTTGTTCGGGATGGCGGGCCTGCAGGGTGGGTGCTGAGCGGACCTGGCAAGACACCAGGTGACTTCACACGCACAGTGGTTCGTGCAATGTACAAATAAAAAGAGCACACAAAGCATGTTACGGAAGTGAACTTGGCTTTTTGTGTGCACCGATTTGAGGCGGCAATTCATTCAGATCTGTCCTGCTGTGTTTTACCGAGGCGGGCTGTTCGAGCGAGTTTCGACTGGTGGCCAGTTCGACTTCCTTTGGTGTGCGAAACACAACCGGCACTTGTTAAATGCCGCAAACAGAACTGTCCAAAGAAGAGATCCAAAAAATTTCGTCCGAGTGAAACGTTCAAACGTCAGCGCAGCAGGTGCACAAAATCCTCAAAAAATCCTTTCTGTCGATTATTTACGCAAAAAGCTGCTGGTGGTAGAATAACGCTTGGAAATGGCAAATTATTGACTCTCACTGCGGAAAAGAGAAAACATACAATTGCACTTTCACCTTATCTAATGTTGTCTCTGCACACAGAAGCGCCTTCACGAATCAGTCGCTCCTTTCATGTTCAATAAACCGCTGCACTTTTTCGTTTGGAAGCAATTGCCTTCTGCGGAGACAGCTGACCTGCGCAGATGGGCAGCGCTTCTGTGTTTGTGTTCCAAGTGAGGAACAAGTGGAAATGTTTTGCTGTGGAAATTGGACTGAATTTGCGCAAAACAAACGTGCGTTGAATTTGCACCAAAAAAGTCCCACAACACCAGCACTAGAAGGTTTGTCTTGAGTGCAGGGTGAACGCCAGACCAAGACTACACGCGCCAAGAAAAATCTCGACGCTGAGGTTGTGGGCAAAACCAAGCTTGCTTTGGGCTCACCAACACAGTTTGGCTGCCAAGGCAAATTTTGAAAGTATGCCCCCAATATGCTGTATCATCGACACTTTAAGAGCCTTATTCCTGACGATTCAGTGAATCCCTTTGGGAAAATCTCCCTGCAACCACAATAGGAATTGTCAGCTTCCAGAAATAAGCTATTGACAACTGTCATAATGCATGTCTGCGATGATATGGCTCCAGGCCTGTTCTGGCACAGAAAAACCTTCCCTTTCCAGCAGATTCCGACCAAATGGCTCGCACACATTGCATTTCAAGTTCCTTTTTGTTTTGCAATAAAGGTTTGAAGTCACGTCTTATGTTCCGCAGGAGGAGGATTCTTGAAGGAAAGATCCCCGTGGCCAGGTTTTTGTGTGAAGAACTTTGATGATCAGCCACTTTGCGTGATACGTGCAAGAAATTGCGACTTTCTGAGAGTGCAACCAACACTTGCAGAAGTAGCTCTGCTGGCTGTATTGTAGTTATGGAGTGTGTGTAGAAATGGACCCCATTCTTCCTTGAACCATTATGAGAATTGCCTATGAATCGACCGCTTATTTCTGCATTTCGCTTCCCTCTGTGCAGAGGCACCGTGTCTGCGTGATCGGAGTGTGAAGCTCGGAGACAAGCAGAATTGCACCGGAGTTGAATGAAACACTTTGTGAGGGTGTACAGACATGTGTGATCGTGTGATCGTGTGTGTGTGTGTGTGTGTGTGTGTGTGTCACACGACGGCAAAGTCAACTTTTCTCTCGCCTGATGCAGTTTTCAAGGCGTGGGGCTCAAGGATCTCCTTTCTTTCCAACGATCTGCTGTCTGGCCAAAACGGTATGAAATTTAATTCAGTGTGTAAAAACTGACAGCACACTCGTGTTTCGTGTCAATATTCCGAGCATGAGTTGCGAGTGCCATAGCGAAGGCGAGTCTGGCTTTCCTTCGCACTGCTCAACGTCACTGTCGCACAGACAGAACACGATGTCCAGTTGTGCGCATTCTCATGGTGGAACTCTGGGGCTCCGAGGGATTCGTTCACCGATTCGCCAGTTTGCACAAACAAAGTTCCTTTTTTTGCTTTTCCTTTCCTTGTTGGAGTCTCCCTCGTTCCTCCCCCTCTCTGCATCTGGTACCAAACACGCCCAGGCAGCTGTGCACGAAACGCCAACAGTTGCATGTGGAAGGTTTCTTCGTAGTACGACACACAGACAGCACAAATAACATGTCAACGCCGATACTTTTCCACAATGACTGTTGTGCCGTGACAAACGACCACGGAGTATTCACCGCTGCAGCCAACTCGCAACACAAAGCTGTGTCGAGTCATGCGACGCGAAACAATGGAGTCCGTCCCCGCGGAGCGCTGCTTCTGTCGCAGGCAATTGTCAGATTTCCGTGTTTCCATCAGCGAAGCTCCTGACTAAATTGTTTCTCAAAACCAAAATACACACAAGCAATGAGCAGCTTGGCTCGGTGTTCTGGCTGCTACGACAGAGACGCTCGATGCGCTGATTTGTGTTGCAAAACAATACTCGTCGAGTGCTGAATGTTCGAAGGTCCCACAAGTGGCAAATCGGACACAAAGTAGATTGTTCTTCGAACCAACGATGGTGACAACAAACTTCGCACTGATTTACGTAGACCTGCCGCCTCTGTGGCCTCTTGCACCGAGAACAATTCTCTCTTTTCAGGGGTGAAAAACGACAGGCTCTAATTTTTAATCCCACGTCGAGTGGATTCAATATGGCGTTTTAATCGAAGCTGCTGCGAAGATAAATCCTGTGCGTTGCGATGGCATTCATTGACTGTGGGATCACTCACACCACAAACTCGACGACTACTAATCACTCCGAAACAGCTTCCCGTGCAGCACTCTCAACACGCGGCGTCCAGTCGTGAACCGCGCGGCCGGAAGGACCTGCTCGCGCCTCGCTGTACGACGGGGGATCCGGCTGCCGAACACCGTTCATGCTGCGGCGTGAGGCAATCGTAGAACTTGTCCCCTGCCACACGGACGTGACAAATGCAGCCAAAGTCGTTAACGGTGCAGACCAGACAGATCCAGCCAGCACAACTCCCATTTTTTGGAAATAAGCCACCAAAATGCTGTTTCCAAACTGATGTCAGAAAGGTGGTTTTTGGACGCATCCCTTTCTCAACAGGTGCGATCACATTACCCTGCCAAACACAAATTGTGTGACTGAACATATATTGATAAGGCACGCCTTTTATGCTCTCTGACAAACACACTGTTGATTTACGAGTGTTCCTCCGCAGACAAACCCTTTGTCATTTATGGCCTTCGTATCCCATTCATATTGGATTATTTATAGGACTTGAATGTTTGATCTGGTCTAAATTGATACTGAATATGTAATCCTCGCTGCTGCTGGTGGAGGTTACATTGATTTACATTGATTCCACAGAATTGAGTTTCTTGCATGAAAATGAAATTTTGACAGATGAGTAAATGGTTATGGTGTTTTACTGCCAATGGCCCGAGCTCCTTGAGCTTCAAATCGTGCAATGGGAATAAGGACCAGAAGGGATCGGACACTTTTCCTGATCGCACTGAGACAGAGGGAAACACCGCAACGCCGACATCAGAACCGTGACCAGTCTCCTTCGCGCCCAGTCGTCTCTGGAAGCCGCGGAGCAACGCTGCCAACGCCACATCGCCCGTGTTCACGCGCGAACGAGGATGCAAAGACAGATTCCTCGCTCCAATGATTCATCATCAATGCACAAAAAGCCAGTGACCCGGAGGGACCAGCGACTCAATTCAATTATGTCGTGGGTGGCATTTGCTACGTGGATGTAAAACAATCGTACTAATGGATTTCCAGGTCACTTGTCAAAAGCACAAGCTCAGCGATGTTGACTGTGGAGATGGCGAGCGCAATGACCTCAGATTTCACCCCGTGTTCCAGGCTTCCCTGGAGACAAAAGTCTCAGTGGTTCACCACCACGCTGTTGGAAAAGCCCAGCAAAGGGACGAACAGAACCTACCTGCGCGTGGTGTTCGGTGCCGGCAGCTTCACTTGTTCGCGTGAACTGAAAACACAAAATTCAGAATTCAGGGCGGAAAACAATAACCCGAGAAGTGCTGTCATGTTGACAGACAGACAGACAGACAGACAGACAGACAGACAGACAGACAGACAGACAGACAGACAGACAGACAGACAGACAGACAGACAGACGGCGGGAGCGGTCCGTTCCCAGCTGCGCAGCCGCCTCGGGGACAGGACGCGTCGCCTCGAGTCTCTCCGCCTCAGACTCGACGGGAATGAAAGACGACGAAATCCCAACAGGAACCAGAGTCGACCTCAAACAGTCGACATGTTTTCCACAACCGGCGTAAACAAACATTTATCACAATCTGCTGCATTTATAAAAGCAAGCTGTCGGGGATATTGGTTTATTAATACCACTAAGTGTTATCGCTTTCTGTATCTCCTCTATTCATTATTCATTCTGTATCTAACGCTGACGCCGACAGACGGAGTCACGATGACGACTGCGCGAGGCCTCGGGATGCACACCAACTACGGAATGAACAAAGATCTGCTTCGTGTCGCAGACGTTCTGCCAGTTGTGCAAAATCTCCACCCAAAAACGTTGACGCCGAGTGCGACATGAACAGTATTGATCGGGATCCGTCCACGACGGCCCTTCTTTTTGCGCCGTTGTCCGAGTCTGTCGGCGAGTCTTGTCCCGCTGTGTTTCAGGCCGGACCAATTAATAATGCATCCATTTCGGCTCCCATGACAGTTGTCATTATCTCACTACAATAAACATCCGACCGTAATTTGCCTCCAGTACACTGAATCGACCAAGCCGCATTTGTTGTACATGTACTGCGTCTCCGACTCCCTGATCGATTCTTGCATCAGCAGCTTTTCTGAATGGACTAAAATTGAAAACGCTCAACTTGCAATCCGGAGGGAAGGTTCCACAGGTCTGACTCTGTGTTGTGGGGTTCCACAGCTCAACAGTCCAACCAAACAGACTCAATTGCCGAACAACTGGTTGTCGAGTGCACCCAGAATGGCAGGAGGTCTGACTCCTGCAGTTGAGACAAACTCGAACAGATGGTGTTTGTTGGGGCCTGACAAAACTGAAAATTCACTGTGGGAAATTGGTGGCAAACAGAACATTGTCGGGATTGGTGAGAGAGTGAGAGAGCCTGGACCTCTTATGGATGCGCTTGTGAACGACTGTTGTGACGCCTCTCCCACAACTGATATGTGCCACCTCTGTCGGGTCGGGTGTGTTGTGTCCTCCATTTCCCCTTTTCTCCTTGTCCTTTCTGCACCTCTGCACCCACGTGGGGAAGATGGGAGAGGGGATAAGGACGATCACCTGGTCACATGATCAGGTTTTCAGGTGGGGAAAAAGTGTTTCTGAAAGGGATCATGTTTGTACAGCACCCCAGCCTTGGCTCTGGGATCGCATTGTGTTTCCCCAGCAGGGGCAACGGAGATGACAACTGTTGTTGAAGACAGCGAGTTGTGGATTGAGTGAAGGGCTCATTGCCTTGAGGACTCAGTTCCTCTTGCAACCAACTTTTGGGAGTGGATCAGTGAGGCCACCCACCCACCCAACAGTAATTGGTGAGTAAAATTGCAAAAAAGAAGTTTTCCAGAACTCGCAGACTGTTCACCAGGTGCAACTCGCTTGACACTTTTCAAATGAGGAGAGATTGTGTTGAATGAGCAGAGCATCGCGCTGAGGCAAGTGAAAGATCAACCCGCGGAGACCCTAGTCGGTGTGAAGCTGGGTGCCTTCGAGAGTGTCTCTCCATGCAGCTGAGGTCGAGTCCGTTCTGATCACAATTCGTCTGTCCTCAAACTGCCTGGAATCGGTTCGTTCATGAGAACAAACCCTGAAATGTGCCAGGTCCTCAAGCAGACACAGCAACCGCGGCGGAACATTGAAATGATCAAGGGAAACAATCCCGCATTTCCATCTCATTGTTGCCGCGCTTCTCATGTGCCGCACGCGGCGTGAATGATGAATCTTCCGAATTTCCATGCGGAGTATGTTATGCATCATTCTTAATTGGTTTGTATCTACTATCAGTCATAATATTCAAATACGAGTGTCACAGGAAATGAAATAAATGAATTAGTTGGCACCTACATCGCAAATGAGCTTGATTGGAGTTGGCAGAAGCGATGCTCGTTTCCTGGCGCTTCATTCTCCACTCAGACGCCTCCTCGCTTCCCTCAATGCTTCATGCCTTTTATCAGTCGCACGTGTCCATTTCTACACGAGAATGAATATTTGTTCCAACCCGCAAGTTGCCTGCAAGTTTGGACCCACCAAAACAACATCACCAAGAGCAGAGACAACGATGAGGTGCCGCTCGTGCGTTCCTCGCATGTTTCGTGGCTGGTGGAAGGTGGAAAACAAATCACGGAAGGTGGAGTGGTTCTCTTGTAACAAAGACCAACTGCAAGCAGATTGAATTCTTGACGGCGGCGCAATTGGCAAAACACGAGACAAGCTGGAAATGTCTCAAACCAACGTGGTCAAGAGCACTTAAAATTTGCTGCGTCATTGTAACTTGATGAAGTTTGACATTTTCAGTCCAGGGGATTCAGTGCCCACATTTTCCAAGTGAAAGATATTTGAAAAGCCAGAAATGCAAATTTCAGAACGTGCCACACATTTCAAACAAATTTCGCAACTTGTTGACGACAGCAGGAAAACATCAAAGGATTTGTTGTTTTCCAACCACCACGAATAGATATGAATTATGGCAGGCAAAATTCCAAGATCTTGCAGATATGTCAACATGAATAATAAGTTAGTCACAGAATTAATTTCTGACTCAAAGGAACATTTGTGCTCCCAAACACGACAAGAGAAATATGGGTCAGGGAACAGGAGATAAACATTGGCCCCTCGTGTCAGTCTGGCCAACACTGTTTCTCATGAAGACATGTCAGAAAATGTCATATCACAGTCTTCCATCTTATCTCCCTGGGCCAACAGTCAGAGACGGTGGCGTGCGAGCAGCTCCTCAGAAGCCCCGTTTGGAGTTTTCTTTGAGGCAAAAAAGAAAGAGCTCCTGAGCAAAGATTTGGACTGACTTGGAAAGAATCTTGCTGAAAGAAACCTGAACGAGTTGTTTTGTGAAAGAGGCACGAGCAAAAGTTGACCTTCACGCGCTCTTGTTTTCGTCGTTGCCGTTTGGTTACTCTTGTGTGTCACAGAGAAAATGCAAGAGATATCTGATGCACTGTTGGTTTTCCCTTTGTTCAGTTTCTCTGTCAAATCAGCACAGAAACAGTGTAGCGCCCCCTTGATTCCAGGCCTGCATGACAGGGAGACTTGCTGATCTGAAATTTGCCAGGATCCCACACCCTTCTAAGCGTAGAATTCACATCTGTGTGTGTGTGATTTTGACGTTCGCTGCAGAACTGTGCACGCCACACAAAGCCTGATTGGCCCGTGTCCCCCGCTCGCGTTCAGTTTTTGCCTCGCGTACACATGTAAGACTCACATCCGTCATGTCTGATTGACTCCAATCACATTAGCGCTCAACACATGATACCCACCCTGCCTTCTCATCTCCACTTATTATGTCCATGAATTTTTAAACGCGGTGCTTGGTATCGATCTGTGCTGATGGCTTTGTTTAACGGTTTGTAGTGGATGTCATTGTCCGCTTGTTTCCGTCAACTACTGCTGCGCATTTGGGATGGAAGTCCCGGGCCAGTCGAAACTTCGGGATCCACTTCGAGCTGCCAAGTTGAACAAGAAGCCTCCGTCATACTGTGAACTGACGTCAGGAACCACAACATGGTCTCCAGCAAAGACAGAGAGACCCGGTTTCAGAAGTTTAAAGTAGTTACAACTGTTTTGGTTCCATTAGGAAACAGATCAATAACGCCTTTGTGTTTCCGCGACCTTTGAAGGAATACAAATGAGATATGATGTTCCTCCCTCGGCCCTTTGTGTCAAGTTCCTTTCAGCTTTGGAAGAGCGACGCCGTCAGATTTGTTTGATGTGTCAACTGCAGGTGAGCAGCACCACGCAGATCCCAACTGTTGGTTTAAAAGCAGGAAGCAGCTTGTTTTGTGTTGTTTCAACTTCAGCAAAACACAGGAAATTGCCCTGTGACGTTGCGCTCATTGGGTCGTTGCTGCTTCGCCGCTGTCACAGGGATACGCCAGCCATCATCATCGCACATTCCGTGCGACGGTCGGAGCGAGAAGGCGACACCTGTGCTATTGTTTCCCACCAGTCTCGGCGCACATGCTCAATCACCTCGCTCATTCCTCCTGACAGAGACTCACAATGCGCCGCGGGGAAACATCACCCGAGCAATTAGCCCCTTCTAATAGAACCCATCACTTTCTTAATCAACAATTATGATAATCCTGGTGAGCATCATATTTCACTATTGACCACTAAAAGCTTCTATACATCACACCTAATGGATCATCTGATACGGCTGCAGATGACTATCAACAGTTCAGGAGTGTCCCGTATCCAGCGTCACGTTCTGGGTCTGTCGGTGGCGAGTGCTGCTCAAATTGAGCCTCTTGCAGGGTTCATTGGCACTTGGTGTGTTGTCAAAGGTCAGTGCGAACATCATACCCGTGGTTGATATTGTATGCATAAGTTCGTCAATTGACTCCCACACTGTGGTCAAGTTCATGAACTGGTACAATTATGGATCTGCACCGCTCTGCACACGTGAGACGCCGCTGCGCACCCGCGAGAAAAGTCCTTTTTACCGACAGCCACATTTTGCATGATATTCTTTCGACTGAGCCACGCCAACACAGAGTCTGTCCACGTCGTGCTGTGATGGCCCTGAGAACAAGCTCTGCAAGAGACAGTCCAAATCTGTCTCGTTGGACAGTCGTGGACTGAACGAACAAACTGACAAGGACACAAAATTCATGACAACATACTTCTCCAGTTATTCCTCTGACATTTAATCTGAAGTTCTCGTTTCAAATTCCACGAAGCTTTAAGTTCACAGACACGCGATACGAGATGCTACGCACCAGACGCGATGACCTGAAACAATGCAAGATGTCCCGAGGCATCTCGGTCAAAATTATCTCCGGCTAATGAGCCCACAAATCGTGACCGTCTGCAAATTCATACGATTATTCAGGAACAGACCATCTGTGGTGATTTCTCTCTCACAACGCACTTACAAACTTGAATACAAACCTGAACAGACCAGCCGTTTTTCCGGGAAGCACTGATCCAGAAGAAAACGCGACCTTCAACGATCCAATGTGCGCATCTTGCAGTGCGAGATCTTTTCTTTGACACGTGCTGACTGCAAAATTCAGGACTCTTCGGGATCAGCAAAGCTTGCAAGGAAAACGTTTTCGAGGCGTGTGGACAGCCATTGAAAACCCGAACAAGCAGACAAGATCCGCACACGTCATTGCTGTTCAGTGGCCAAAATCAAGGATCAGTGTCTGTCGTTCGGGTGGGCGCATGACAAGAAATAGTCCCGTCATCCTTGTTTTGCGCCAAACTCAATCATTAAGTCGGAACTTTGAGCTCAGTGAGGTCGGACGCTGCCGGAGTCAACCCGTGGTTCATTTTCGGCTTTGGGTCTTCCGTGTGTGTCGTGTCAAGGAACTGATCACATTGACTGCTGTGTGGTTTGTGCATTCAGGAGATGCTGCAGGTAGCAACAAAATGTTTCATTGTGTCACAACTGAAGCAACTGGCAGCAGATGAAAAACGCAAGACGTGTTTGTGGCAAAAACCACCTGCACAGACGCACAAATTCGTCAAAACTCTTGACTTTGACCAACAAATTGTGAAGGTTGTTAGACAATTCTATTCTTGCTTGGAACCATCCTTCCATCCTCGAGGAGAGCTCCAGCTCTGCGCACGCGCGCAAGCGACACCAATTAACACTTGGTGGGTATTGACGCGGCGGTAATTAGCTCGTCGCAGTTGAAACACGACACAACCCATTGATTCCAACAGCAGGTTGTCACTGCACGCAACCATGGATTAATTGCCAGCCTCAACGCACGGAAAATGTTGCAGTCTGGAGATTTTTACTCAGCTGTAATTTCCTGCAAGTGTCTCACGACATTGACGCGCTCAACAAAGGACACGACAAGACACCCGCGTCTCACGTCGGACGTTGGACGTAAAGATCAACAACGATTCTGAAGCTGCTGAAACACGATCTGCTGTGTGAAGAAATTGAGCGAATTCGTTTGTCTTTCGGACGTTTCAGAGTTGTTCTTTTTTCTCTCTCCATGTGTCTTTCTTATGGGTTTGATTTGAATTTTTCACACTTCTGATCACAGTGCGGGAGAAAGGCAAACAATCCCCATTGTCTTGCACCCCGGAATTGAACGTGTTAACCCAGTTATCAGCCTTCCACCAGCTCCGCCGCAGACAATGGGCTGCATCGCATTTCTGCTGCAAATCAAACGCAATTCAATTATTTATCGCGCACAGTCGGCTCGTTTTAAAATTCAGTTTAGTCAACTGGTGTAATCAACGAGGACAGGGCGGACCTCCACAAAACTGAAGCTGAGGGACCATCCTCAATCACGTCAGTTTGACACACACTGCTGTCTTCGAAAAACAATTCATCACAGGAATCCGCGTGTTGTTCCGTGCGAAATAGAAATATATGTTCGAGACATGTGACGTCCTTTCGTGTTGCAAGGTGTTTGCAGCTGCAGAGGTGAAAACATCGCCAGCGGACTGCGCAGTCGCGTCAGAGGCTCCACAAGGCAGCCGAGCCAACCCGAGGTGCAGCCCAAGCAGAAGGATCACAACCATAAATATTTCCAGCGTGCAAAGCCAGAACAAAAGGTGGCGATTCGCTTGGTTATTGAACACAATCATCTCATTAGGCAAATGATGTTGGCAAAATTAATGAAGCTTGAGTCCGCTGGAAGCGACACGCTCTGCATTGTTTCCACTAATTATTTCTGTTTCAACAGATTTCTCTGTCTTGTTTTCACACGGCTAAGCTGTTCAAATATCTGCCTCGCTTCTGTGACGCTGACGCCTCCTCAGACAGGAGGCTCCACGTGGCTCCACGAGAAGTTCGCGTTGTGAGGACATCGCGGTCAGAGTTTGAACTCGACGAGTTCAGCGCTTTTTTGTTGAAATCACTGGTTATTGACCATAGCAAGAAAATCAGAAGGTTTTGCTGACACACTTGCGGGGTCTTGTCATTTGAGATGGCTCACGCAAACGCAGCAACCTTCGTCAGATTGCAAAACTGAATATTCAGTTGTCTGTTGAAGCTGGCCTGACATGGCTGAGGGATCATAGTGCAAGCATCAAATGATCTGCTGTTCAGTGAGGAGATTTGACCATCACTGGATCCGAACCTTGCCACGACCCGGGGCAGTTTAACACCTCATCATTTCGGGGGCGTCAGTTGACCGTGTTGGTCGCAGCAGGGATCGTCACGCGAGGCTGACGGCGCTGACCGGATCAAAGTTCTTCTCGAGTTGTCGGACCAGAAACAAAACATCTGTCAGCGCATCTGCGACTAATGAAGACGGAAGCTGCGGAAACACTGCTGCACTTTCCACGTTTGAGACCAGGGTCTCAGCATGATGAGAGATGTGTTTATTTTCAACAAACCTCAAAGACACACACTCAGTGTCAGTCAGTTTCTGTCAGTTCTCATTTCCCCCAATGAATAAATTTTTGCAAATATTTGTTGATTGCAATGCGTTGTCTCGTTCAAATCAACAGCCATTGATCTCACTGCTATGTTGCTTGGAGAAAACATCCGCACATTTTCAGCCACATTTTCGGAGCGCGCAAACTCCACACGCGCTCAACAGTAAGTTTCGAGCTCTGTTGTCTTTCCACAGACTGCAGAAAACATGCTTGCCCACTCTCCCAGGTTTTTCAGGACTTGTGCCGCCAGGACCAACTTACACGGCAACTGGAACGTATCCTCTGCAGATTCAGGGGCTTAGAAGGGCTCAGACTGGATGGTATTTCACTCTTCCAAAACTTCCTCTGGGCGACTCAAGGTCTCGGTTTGATCTTCGGATACAGAAGATACTTTCAAAAGAATGGCTCCAGGTACGAGGGACCGAATCCGCTTGTACTCCTTCAAACATCTCCAGGGAAGAAAGCCAGGCAGGTTGTTTTCTGAACAAGTTGGATCGCCGAAGTACTCGCACTTGAGTGTTCGCGAATTGAGAATAATACGTGAAATTCCGTGTTTCTCGTTCACACAAGAACTTCATTTTTGAACGATTTCAAATTTGCTCATTGAAAATATGACCAAAGACAAGACCAGCACAAGGCCAGACGGATCAACATCATGTCAGACGTAAATCCGTCGATACATGCAGGGACGGACGGTGCTCGTCTTGTTTTCTGAACCCTGCGAGCACATGTTCTGATCCGGATTGAAACCTGCAGGGATACAGAGAAAGTGGAGGCAAAGAAAGTGAGGCGCGATGTTGCTTTGGAAAACTTTGCGATCACCACGGAACCGAACCTTTCTTGAATTGTTTGCCAACCACAGTCATGCAGGGTGCTGACACCAGGCTCGCTTCTGAACCTGATGACGTCTTCAGAGTTTTCCAGATCATCTCCAGGACGTTGGAAATTCCACGCACATTGTTCCGCCCTTTAATGTCAGCACCTGAATAGTTGTCGCCCCCAGAAGAACTGTTGAGGCTTGAAATGCAATAAATCACTTCCACAGCGGCGCATATGGACGTGTGTTTGGTGGGAGCTTGAAATTCTCATTAATTAAAAGTGGTCCCGTCACCACATCTGTCCCTGGTCTGCATCAGAAGCGAAAACACCACGGTCAGAGACCCTCACTCAAGAGGAGACACAGCTTTCGAGCGCTTGGTGCGAAAGCGAAAGGAACTTGCGCACGCAGACATGACTATTTTTTGTGCGTTTGACAAAAACATGTACAAAACACAGGAAATGACGCCCAATTTCTGAGGAACTGACGTCTATTTGAGACCCTGTGTTTGGCAGAGAATTGAGAGGCTATTTGAAGCATAAAACTCCGCTTATAAAATCCACAAGTGTTTCTAAGTTGTGTTGCGAATGGCACTTTTTTGTTCAATTGCCGAATTACAAACGCATTAGTTGAGCCTAGTTGAGCACAATTTGTAACTTGTTCACTTCCACTGGGCTCACTACCCACTGAGACTGAGACTTGAATTGGTGTTTGGTTGTGAAGTTCCCCTTTATTTTCGTGAGACACGAGCAGCACTCTCAAACAAGAAAGATGTTTCATCGTGTTTGGACAAGAGGCCTTTGACTTCGCAACTTTCATATCCAAAGGGGTATTTTGTCAACATTTCTCAAAATGGAAATGTTCAAGCTGGGTCTTCGCACACAGAGATTTCTTTCTGTCTGGATTCTCTTTCGAGAATCGACAAGACCAGTTGCCAAACTCTGACGACACAGCTCGCATTCGGACCGAGTTGGGACGTCGCTGGAGGCGACGCTTCTGGGCGTCTGCTAATAAACTCGCAATGTCCACAAACAACAACAACTATCTCAGCAGTGAGCACATCTTATGGTATGCAAATTGCTCATCATAAAATTATTTTCACATTCACAGGTAAATTGCACCGAATAAAACCTCGTGACAGTGTTTTTCTGCGTGGAAGTTGCAGAAACCTCACCGTCAGCCTGAGTTCTTTTGTGGATCATCAACCGAAGCAGCGAGTTTGTCTCTTGTAACACTCGTACAACCCTTGTGAAGGCATCAGATTGCAAAACTGAACAATTTTGATGTGCTAAATTGTCGTTTGTACATCTCAACAGCCAGCAACAACCTTCAATTGTCAGCGCTCGAACATCTCCAGAATTTGCGCACCCTCCTCGTGTCCACACCCCGTGTTTTTCTCGCGCCCTCCGTTGCGCGTTGAACACACGTTTCCTTTGCATGTAGCAATTGACAAGAGGGATGAAAATTGGAGTGATTTATCTCTCTGCGGCAATGGTCGTCTTCATGCGGAGACGCTGTGCAGGTGTCCCAACAATGGAGTCGCTGTTCTTCCACATTTCCTATTCACCTCGGCACAAACAGACATCTCTCCTCGAGCTCTGCACGAAGGCTTCACAATATTGTTGTGTTTTGCATCAATATTCCTCTGCAATAGACCTCCATTCAGATGTGCAGCTGCACGTACAATTGCAAATTGACTTCAAGAAAAGTCCACAAAACATGCGAACAGAGACGAAATGGATGAGTTTTTCAGATTTCTCTAAAATGACGAGTTCGTCGCGTGAAAAGAACGCCTGACGCCTGACGCTTGACGTCACTGTCGCTGGTTTGGCCAACACGCGCGCACAGTTGGGGCGATGACAAGATCCAACTTGTGAAAGCCAGAAAGAGAAGCTCGCCGTTTGCGCACGGTGAAGAAGGAAGTTGAGTCTGATGCTGAAAAGCACATAAAACTGGGTCACTCTGAAGGGTCAAGCCCGCAGCGAGAGGCACTGCGGGAGAAATAGACGTGATATTCAGCGCTGAGGAGGTCCGGGCAGCCTTTGAAGTGAACCAGGACTGATCCCTCCACACAGAACATGTGGGACGAAAAATGCTCTTGGGCTTCTGCTGATGATCCAGCGAGGCGGAGGCAAAACAACCAGAGGCTGATGCGCTCTGTTTCGGGGCTTCAGAACTTGTCGGTCTGCGACAAAGCACTGCACGTTTTCGTGTCGAGGAGTTGTGCATCCTTCCGCTCCCGCTTCTTGGCTCCTTGACTCGGTTGGCTCCACATCGGAACGAGCTCAGTGCGCGTCTTCGCGTCGCGGCTCCTTCTCTCTCGGATCTGCAGACTCCGCTTTGATGCGGTGTCAGCGATAAGTAATGATCAGCGCTCGGTCCGTGATTACACCCTTCTGATTTGCGCCACACGCATCACTCAACCGCACCAGCTTCTCACATCCCTTCTCGTTGCCACTTTTGGCCATCAACCAAATCTTGCAGCGAAATGAATGAATGACTGACCCACAATTCTTTTTGATTACATTTCAGACTAAAGCAGACACATCTTGGCGTGCCTCGGGGAAAAGTGACTCACAGACTCTCATTCCGCGGGCATTTTCTCACTTTTGCTTCGACATCACGACTTGAAACCAGGGGCCATAATGTGGTTCTGCAAATAATGTCAGGCTGAAAACTTAATTAATTACTTCCACTCTTCTGCATATGGAAGACGCGAGGTCTCTCAAATCGTGTTACGTTCTCAAAGGCTGCAGGCGTGAATATGAAAAACGCAGATCTGGTTCAGGATGCCCTGACAGCGGATGTGACCTGGGCACGATTCGATACTCCCTCCCCACACTTTTTGCTTGGTGTGTTTGTAAAGATGCTGGACGCTCCCTCATGAAGAATTGAACCACAAACTGCTCACGATTGTGATGTGCGGTGGTTTACACAGGGAAGAGCAGAGCTCCACACCTCTCTGAAATATTCAGGGACCCAGGGCACCAAGTGCAGAGGTATCAGTGTTCCAACACGGAGCAGAAAGGGGCGTCAAACAACGAAACGACGTGACCGCACGTGAAGCTGTGGGTTTGACTGCTTGAGGAAAGTCCAGGTTGGCGACCGACGAAAATTGCTGCGGATGACGCTGCGCGAGTTCGGCGCTTTCATCACTGTAACCGGGCAATTTGTTGAACATGTCGCGGTTGTAGCAACATGGAGGCAGGTGCACGCCGCTGAAGGCCATTTCCCTGCCTGTCACCCAAACCAAAACGCGAAAGTGTAATTTTGTGCAGAACAGAAATCTTGAACTTGACTCGGCGTGTAACGGGAGAGCAGTGACAGTTGACAAACACTGGCGACAGGTATCCTTTAAGCCTGGTGGTAACCCGAGAAGCCGAGTTCACCTCTCCCATTGAGCAGAGATCAAAAGACGAGCACAAAGATCAACTCAGGTGTGCCACCCTTCAGAAAGCAAGCTTTGTGCACGGCTAAAACCTTCGCCCATAAAGCTCCGGGAGTGGGCAATTCGTTTCAAACCAATCGTGAGGCGAAAAATTGCACACTTAGTTCTGACAGATTTGGCGCACCTTGTGCGCCTCGCCGCGCGCTCCGACTCTGCTTCTCGCGACAACAAACCACTTCTTGGTGGTTCTTGATCGTGGAGAGCTTGTTTGAAGGTTCAGCCCGCAGTTGTGTTCATCCGCTTCGGGAGCGCGTCTCCCGAGAAGGAGCGACTCCAGCAGAGGCAGCGAAACCGTCTCGTGTCGGGATTAGCGTCCGATTTCTGTCCCAACCACCGCAATGTATTCATAATATTGAACAAGGCTTTTTGATACTGCTATTTGTTAGGTCGACGGAGGTGAGCAGCGATTATCTGGTGACAGATGAATGTATTGCTGTGAGTCTCACAAAATGTACACAGTAGTCGGAGCCAACAATAGGAGAGCCGCATACATGACATTTTAAGTCTAATAAATTGGTCTCCACTTAAAATGGAGAAGGATTATTGTATCAAAATATCACTGACCCCTCCTCCATTGAAGACGTGCACTTTGATGGTTTGGGTTTCAAAGGAAGATTTAGAAAGTGTCGCTGGTCTTGGGGGTTTTCACAGGACAAACTCTGGAGCCATTTATTGAGTTTTCACCACACACAGAGTGGGCATTCAGACTGAGCTCAGGAATCTCACTGTTCGAGTCTCCACAAAGAAGTTTTCCTGCAGCAAAATCGGGATATTTTGTCTGGCCTCCACCAGCATCTGGTGTCCACGGTTTCACCCTTGTTATTTGATGAAGTTCGTGAGTGGCGATCACGGACGAAAGAGACTGTGTGCAGTACTCGTATCAGGCTGCGGACTCGCACGGACGGTGTCCCGCTGGTCTCGATCTCCGCACGGCAGCTCCTGGTTTGTGACCAGTGAGCAGCGGCACATGCGGTTGCGTGTCTGGCCATTGAGCCCAGGACTTAACCTCCCCGTCAGCATGTGATGTCAGGCGACCATCACTCTTCCAACGACTCGCCCTCGTCTCCCCTGACCTCAGACAGTTCAGCCCTCGTGGAAGAATCAGGTTCGAGATGAGAGCCAATATCCAGTGGCATGGCGACACATTCCGCCTAACTTCAGCACCAAAAGGAAAATGCCTCGTAATTATCAGGGCTGTAAAAGCGCGAAATACTGACAGTTGGGCGGCTAATGTGAGCTTAATTTGGTCAATCCTATCCAATTATAGGGTTGCTAATAACCCTGAATGGCTTTGAATCAAAGCTTGTCCACCGCAAGTCGCACCTGAGACGATTCAAGTGCGGACTGAGATTTCTCAATTCAAGTGACGGCTTCGCTCGTCTGTTGCGACGCGCAGGAAATCATAAATCACCCACAAGACCAACCAACACCCTGTCTTTCTGCAACGAAACCATTCGGCCAGGACTCGGCACACAAAATAGGCTCCACGGGACGGACACAGCGCCGCGAGGTATTCACTCACAGAGCGCTGCTACACAAACACAAGGCCCATGTCACAACCATTTGTATGTTGCTTTCAACTCACAGCATTAGCATAACTGTATTATTTTCTCATCTGTCACCTCGATATGGACCCGCACAAAAAACAACCTCCGCCTACAAAACTACGAGCGATGCACAGACGGAGCCTTACCGTTCGTCTTCGCTGTCGCCGTTGGTGGGATGATGAAAACGTCGGAGCGAGCAAATATGAAGCTTATTTGTGAGAGGTCAAAAAAGCCGAATCTCCTTCTGGGGACTCCGTAGTATCTCGTGGCCTCCACTAATCCCCGTGTGTGGGTTCACCAAGGCAACGTGTGATCTTTGATTCTGTACAAGGCTCCTTCCAAAGCCTCAGTCTCGCCCTGTGAGCTGCTGACGTTCCTCACACTGCTTTCCGTTCTTCAAAGCGAAGGTTCCGAGGAGTTGGTGTTGGCGGCTGTAGCATCACAGCGACTCGTACAACACTGAGCTAAATTTGGCCAACTGTCTTGTTCAGAAACAAAGCACTGCAGCCCGCGTTGTATTCCAGGCAACGTCCTGCCTTGTCTGAAACTTACTCGAGTTCGTCCACACCTTTGAGCGGATAAAGTTGTCACAATTTCCCTTCAACTTAACGCGTCCAGCGCTCGCTGCCAAAGATCCAGTTACGGTTTCCAAAAAAAACAAAGAATCCTGTTGTGTGTTTGCACGAAGACACCAAAGGTGCATGAAACACACACACACTAACCACCCAACAGGCAAACACACTCAAAGCAAGTATCCACAATTTTATTATCTTGGAGTGTTATTGGCTGATAATAAACTTGTCCGGTTTCCCGTCAACACAATGAGCGTCCGGGTCCCTTCACAGCGCGGTGGAGAGTGGAGAGGGCAGAGGCGCGCCGTGCTCTGCGTGGCCCGCCGCTCGCTCGCTGACTCGACACTGTTGCGATGTGCGGTGGTGAGGACCGCGCCGGGGCTCTTTGACTCAGCAGCCGAGCGGCCGTGCACGCTGTCATAACTTCATTGAAAGAAATCAATTTCTGACGAGTTTCTGCGTCACGTCGCGCGTGTTCTGGGGTCTGTTAGGCGTGGTTCTCACGCGTCAGCCTCGCAAACACGATGCGATTGACACAAGGCTGGTCGAGCGTCGTGGAGAACAAGGCGTGCCTCTCCGATCAGACGCTCACTGCGCAATTGTCCAGCTAGAAACTCCTTTTGCAAAGACGCTGACACGCAGACTCGCAGGCCTCACTCGGATCTCCCGAACAGCAGCTAGAGTTTGACAGTGTCCACAATGCACGCTTCAGTTCACGGCTCTCGCTGGACTGTTTGATTTAGAGGGACCACCATGGCCTCACGAGCAAAAGCGAACTGTCAGCAATGGGACCAAATGGGCGAATTGAAATGCTCTGACATGATCGAGGATGTTTGCTGCTCCGACTCTGCACATGTTGGGAATGGTCGGGCGTGAGACTCTGTGCAGGTCTCAGCTGCTCGTGCGCGCTGCCGTGAGGAAGAAGCCACGACGCGTGTTTCGCAGCTTTGCACCAAGATTTTCCTTTTCACTGTGCAGGAAATCTTCATTATTTTCGCAAAATGCACCAAGACGACCTGCATATCTCTGCCTTGAGAGGCGGCTCTCGCCCGTCCTGGTCGCCTCGGCGCACGACGCGCGTCCATCATCCTCGGAGACACCGACACCTCCGGCACAAAGGCAGCGCCCGAGCCCCACGCTCCAACTTCTGTAGTTAGATGGCTATCTGCTTCTGCATTATGTGCTATCTGATGAGGCCACTTGACCTGCGCTACTGTTGTAGCCTCCGGTCGCTCTCGTCTCGACAGGACCTGCCTGACAGACCTGTGTTCCACGCTCCTGGCCATCTGAGTGCGCACAAACAAAGAGCGGCGCGTGCACAATTTGTACTCATCAGAATTTACTCCGAACATTTCATCAATCACATACAGCACCGAACACCTGACGGTTCTTCAAATGGTAGTTCCAAAATGGATTTTTATCAAAACCTCTCGTTCATTTTTTTTTCTTTTGCAGTGGAAATACGGTGTTGTGAATTTGTCTTCTTGTCACAAAGATGTCCTGTGCCGACAACAGGCCCCGTTGCCTTCTGAACTCAGGTCATGGAGTCCACCACCAGGGTCGAGCTGAACAACAAACTCTCGCTGCTATTCATTTCCAAATCTCAGATGCCAAACACGAGCTGAAGATGATTTGATAATTTGGAAAGGTAAAGGTGTCAAGGGCAGCACGGATAGCAAACAAATCAACACAAGGCATCTCTGCTTATCTTGCACGGCAGGAAGTAGGGGCGTGCTCGAGTACCTTCACTCGCATCATCATGTGTGCGTGTCTTCCCCATAAAGAGGACTCGTGCCTCTGGGAGTAGATCAAGACTGGAGTTGAATCAAGACTGAAGTTGATAAGCTCAAATGCAAATAGACTCTGCGTGTTCTCTAAAACAAACCGTGCGTCTGCTGACTGAGTCAACTGACATCAGGGAGGGTCGGGGCGACGGTCATTTCAGACTGACGTCCTCAGAGAGCAGATCTGTGCAGGGCGCGTCCAAGTGGGTTCTGCCCAGCGTTGCAGGAGCAATGAGGATTCTTCACCTGCACCCAAGGGAGAAGCGGAGTCCAACTCAATCGTGGCAGTGTGGTGATGCCACAGATGGACGGACATGCGTGAGAAAGGGCTCTCTGAAAGCCTCGTCAACCGGACACAAAACTCAGCAGTCGGAAAACATACCACGCTGTTAACAACAAAGTAAGATGCATTGATGAGGAGCACTTGACCTTTTCACTGCCCCTTCCCCTCAAGGCTACATAATATTAAACAACTCCATGCAGATCCAACCTGATCTGTCAAACTGTAGACCAAAGCACTTGAAAACCAAATGAACTTGTTGTTAATGCTGCTCAAACTATGGCCTCACAAACGAGCAGAGTGATTTATTGTGTGTGTGTAAGAACCCTGTTTACCGGGGTGTTATTTTACAAGTGAGCCGAAGAGAGGATAAAGGGAATGGGACTTTATCCCTGTGGATGGAGGCCGGGGCGTTTTAATGGTCTGGGGTCAGTATTGAAAGCGCAGCTGAGCCGAGGTCACGGAGAGGAATGTGGGATCCCGAGCTCAGCCCTTTGTGGAGGAGCGGAGGGGTGCGGGGCAAGCGATTCAGTCTTTGATGCCGGGTGCAACAAAGCGAAGTGGCCAAGAGCCGAAGCATATTGCCAATTTGAAGTTTGTTTCCAGGGAAAAATTCAACACATTTTATGTGCCTTTATCCCTTTTCAATCCTCTTTCTTTTGTGTCCTTGATACGCGAAGTAAGCCTTCGGAGCGGTGTTTGCAACTCTGTTCATAAAAAACAGAAAATGAGTCTTTGGATGGTCCATCCTGCATCAAGCAAGAGCGTCGTTGTCACTTCAAAGGCAACACGACCTGCAGTCAGGACAAGAGCGGCGTGCGGGGCTTGACCACCAGAGGCTTCACAATCGGACAACGCGCGTACGAGTACAATTTCAGCTGTTGTCCATTCAGCTTTCAGAATGGATTAACAAGTTTATCCGTCAAGGGAGCAAAAAAATTGGAGAAAATTAAAACATTAAACGCTTTCAACGACAATAAGCGACCAGGGGTAATCACTGCCGAATCCGAGCCTGTCACTGGAGTTTCTGTCAATTGCCTCAAAACCTGTAATTTCGCCTGAGTCGTCCATCATGAAATCATCGTTGGTTCAGGAAAAATGGATTTCAAGCGTGCTTCGATGCAAGGGGTAAAAATTGGGCTCTTGACATGAATTCAAGCGTGACAGAATATTAATTGCCCTTGTCCTGTGGTACTTGAGCACAAAGGAGTTGTGCTTGGGCTCGTTTCGTCCCATCTGCACGTACTCGAGTCCTTCGGTTGAGCACACGCGCTGCGATTGTTTTCAAACCACTTGAGATGGACATTTTCTGGATGCGGGCTGGTTGTGCTGTCAGAGTTCAAAGCGAGCAGACGCGAGCAAGGTTTTTCCAACGTCACTTGACGATGTCACGGCCCCCTGATGACAAAAGCGCGCGGTGAGTGTTTTGGACAAGAACACAAAACAGACGCATAAACATCCCCAGCGCTTTCCTTTGTGCAACGTACACAACTCTTGTTCGTGCACTGCTGAACAACGTTTGAGCACAATTTGTTGTGCAGCAAAACAACCAAGCCAACTCCAAGAACGATCGAAACTTTCTCATAAAAAGGCCTCCGCTTTCCTGGGGCGTTCCAACCTCGAATTCAAAGGTCAGCAAAGGTCAGGAGAGTCCTGTGACACCATTCATACAGCAAAAATGGCAACTAGTGCAAATATGCGGTTTCAGAGCCAGAGGCTGCCGCACGGCCGTCGCATCTGCAGCGTCGCTCGTGGCCGTTTCGACTGCGGTGGTCCGAGCGTCGTGCCATGAAGGACTCGGTCCTCGTCACCGAGATTCACAAATGATCGTTTCCTTTGTGATCAGGGTTGATTGTACATTATCACCATCTCCAAAGAAAAACGATGAACACATCGGAAACTTGAGACACACTTCCCAGGAACAACAGCCATGTGGACCAAAAGCAGAGAATTCGTCGATTCGTAGACTTCGCAGACGGAAGCGAGAGAAAGTGACGAGTCGCGGCGCAGCAGCCTGACCCACTTTCAACAACTTGCACGGTTCGCGTCGCCCAGTTTCAGTGCAGCGATGGGTCGGGACGACGTTCTGCGGATCGTATCGGAACAATACAGCGACAACACGCGCGTTATCAGAGCAAACAAGAGCGCGAGTCCGACAGGCTGATACCCATCGGATGATCACACTCCATTGTTATTTTTCAAAACATAATGACTAATAATTTACACAAGAAAAAGCTTTTCTCTTCGAGCAGCAACTGCTTTGATAAAACAAGGCTGCTTTGTTTGTTGAAGCAACAGAGACGGGCTCTTGTGGAGAACTGAACAAAGACAGGGTTGGAACCATGTAAATTGTTTCTGAACTCATTGTGTACGAGCAAAAATACGAGCAAAAATACTAGCAAAAACGAAACCCTCTCTGACTTGAAAATGCTTCGGTTGAATTTGACGTACCCATCGTTTTCGTCCTGCTGCAAAAGGCCTCTCCATTCTTGCTTTCAGGTACGAGTCTGACACAATAACAAGCTTACGACATAATAGGCTTTGGCTGTCTCAGCTCATAGGAGTAATGTCTTGAGCCCCCCTTTGGTGTGGCAATGCCATAATTATTGCTCTTTGTGTGTTCGGCGCTCACGAGGACTGTGGGCTTGCTGCCTTGTAATCTCAGGCTGAGGTTTGGTGGCTGGGCACATATCAATCAACATCCCAACAAGCACGACAACTAACAAACACAAACTTTCAGTTGAAATGAAGTACCGGTAGTTTTATCTCGAGCGCGAGTCCAACGTGTCTGCGTCTCCTCCCCGCGTCGGCCGCGCCTCTCGACGGGTCGCAGCGACCGAGGCGCCGCCGCACTCGACGCTTCACTCCAACTCGCTCCAGACGTTTCGTGAGCGACAAAACAATGTTGTTGACTCTGAGCCGCACCGGGCTATTTTGAGATGCTTTCCCGCACAACGTGCCCGGCAACTCTCCCGGGGCCCGAGTAATGTGCGTTCCTGAGATGGACCAACCTGGCAACAAAAGAGCAGATGGGGCCAGAAAGAGACAACCTCCGCCCAAGGAGCCATTTGCACGGAAAAGACTGCACCTGCAAACTCCACTCCGCTTGATAAATTTCGCCCCTTCTGCGCCTGTCAGAAACGGAAACGATAATGTGGCATTCTTAGTAACTGGTGATCGTAACTTGAATAATCGTGTGGTGTCTCTGTGTCTTTGTCTCTTTGTGTTGACATTGTGTGCTTTCGTTTTTTCGTGTTTGTCAAATGGAAAAGAAAACAACAGTGAAGCTCTGTCGGGTTCTCCTTTGAGTCTTCTGTCTCGGCCGCGCTTGATTCCAACCGATTGACACTGTCTGTGAGCAATGCATTCAAGTTTCATTGCTTTCCATGCAGTCGTGTCTTGCAAATTCATTTGCTCGAGAGAACGAGCGTCAAAGCCCTGAACTGAGCTCGTCATTGAAGAGCACTGCTCAGCGAGAGCGGATTTGCACCGAAGTTCACAAACTGGGTCGACATTTCCTTCAGATGCACTCAAGCCCACAAGAAGGAGAATTTGAATCACAGGTCACTCGATCGTCACATTTTTGCGTGGATCCAGTGAAACAGCAGCATTGAAAGGCTGTTGAAGTTGCTTGAAGCCTCAATGAAATTCTGAGTCCACTGTTTCTAGCGTCAGCCGATCTTCCGGATTGTCAGAAAACGTTGGTGACACACTTGCTGACTGATGTTTTGTTGGAGGCGATATCGATTGTGCCTTTTGGGGCAATTTTAGATGTTTCTTGCATCCAGTCTCAGACTCCTGAGGATCAACCTGATGTCTGCAAACAAGTCTGAAAGGCCATTATGGTCAGGCTCCACACTGACGCTTCAGTGCACCAATGTGACAGCATTACCCGTCTGAGTCAATTTTTTATGCAATTCGAAGTGTCAAAATCGAGGATTTTCAATACCATCCGCCTTTGACGGCCGTTCTCTGCTACCCAAGTCTTCCGCTGGGAACCACTTTGACCCTGAATGAGAAATGCTTTGTCGTGACCCCAAAACGCGAAGGCCATAATTGATTCAACAATTCAAATGCACACTGTTGTCTGAAATTACCCTCTTCTCCGTTTGATCCATTTGACAAAATTGCTACATTGGAATCACCTGAATTTCAGAGCATATTTTCAGTTTCATCTGCGCCCCTGTGGGCTCAAAGGAGGCATCGACAAATGTCGGCCAACACGAATCAATGCGTTGCGTCTCATGTCTCATTCTTTCAGGTCGCACAGGACGACGCAAGGGAAGAAGGATCTCAGACCCAATAATGTACATCCTTTGTTTCCCTCAGGGAAACACTGGCACCAGACACAACAATGCGTGTAGTCTTTGTGAAATGTAAATCTCGCTGACTCGAGCGACCCACGAGATGAGGGGCGGGACCGGGGAGCGAAGACGGAGGACAAATGTCCTTCCTCTCCAGAGGCAGTAAACATCACCCGAGTTGTGTTTCACAAACATAGACACAAGGCTCTTGTCCTCAAAGCGGTTAAATTCATGCGGAAGGCAAAGGAACAATAAGTTACAAGTGCCCCTCAGTCAGTTACACTCGGCAAAATGGGAAACGTTTTCCAATTTAACATTTGGATGCCAAGTAGAATTTACGTCTTGTGTTTGCAGCAGTGTTTTTACATTCCCAAACTGTATTTTGCGTGTGCTGAAGAGCACCCAAAACATGAAGGTCAAGCAATAATTGTGTGGTGCAATACTTTGACCCTTTGTTTGACGGGCACTTCTGTGAATGGGTCGCTGACTGTTCTTCACTCGTGAAAGATAATCTCAAGATAAGCTGGTCAAATTGAAGCGGCGGCAATAACAGACCTGCGCAGTGAAGAGGACAGAAATTGCTTGCGTGAGCTCTGAATGTTCTGATCCAGTCTATGACCATAACATACTGGCGTTGTTGAAACTGCACTGCAATTTGTGGAAACCCAAGGCCCACCCACCCCCATCCACAAAAAGCAACTCAACTCATCTTCGTCAATGCAAACCCACTGCTTGGCTCAATCGTATCCTCTTCAACGTAGCCACTTCGAATGCACCATGCTTGAGTCTTGAACAACTAGAAACACAAGATTTACAAGTCCTTGACTCATATTTGACAAGTATGAAATTACGAGTGTGGCTGTTACAATCACAAGCACAAGCGGCTCCTAATTGCTACACGCGATCTGAACAGCCGCCTCGGGGGACACAGCCACCGTCGTGACGCGCCGACGCACACAGAATGCAGTTCTGACTTTGAGTTTGTCTGTGGGAGACCAGAACACAGCATTACCACGATCTCAAATGAAACAAAATGCGCCTCGATTGCCGGTACAGTCATGGTGTGACTTTGCGACTTGAGAAAAACAGCATCCTCTGAGCTCAAGTGTATCCCCAAGACAGGGAATCAGAAATTCAAAGCAAATACTGTCCAACAAAAAGTTTTTGCGGCATTTCCTGTGGAACGGACTTCTAGCTGAGCAACTTTGTTGCCAAAGTCGCCTTGTGAGGACAAACGGGAGCTGATGTATGAAAACGAACCAATAGAGCCGGAGCGACCCACGTCCCTGAGCCTCCCTCCCCGGTTCCCTCAATCGGTGATTATTGATAGGGAATTCCCAGGGGAATTACCTTGCAGAACCCTTTAATAAATTCATTCAACTTGGAGCTAAACTGTGCTCGGCCTTTGCAAAGTCGGGGGTTTAATTTCAGGCGTGGGCTGCTTTTATTCGAGCCCAAACTGAATGAGACTGAATGAAAACTCGCGGCGCAGGTGCGGCTTGCGGCGAACAGCTTCACTTCATTTTGAAGAAAACATCACCATCAACTTCAACAACAACAAAATGTTCTGACGCATCTGTCCCGAGCCTCACCTCAAACACGCCAAGTCGAAAACACAACCTCTCTTGTTGACATTCAACTGTCTTGGTCTTGGCTCTTTGATTGTTCTCAGTAAAGGGTGCAGTGAAGTGTGCACACAGTCTTGTCATTTTGCGGTGCTCACGTCCCAGCGCTTCCCACCTGGCCATTTCGTGTGAAAATTACCGCCTGTCCCAGAATGGGGCAGTAAGTCAGCCTCGAGCAAGACTCCCAGATTGAGACATGGCACAACTGCAAACAAACGAGCCAGAAAACAGGTCAAACACCTGAAACCGAGAGATACCGGAATCTCTGAAGCAGGAACACGCTCGCTTTTTTGTGACGGCGAGGTACACGAATTCCCAACAGGAAAACGACACAACTTCAAATTCACTACGTAAGACAGACATTGTTGTGAAAACTTGAAAACAGAAGGCCACACACAAGATGCCAGCGTAGCTCAGCCCTACTTTGGTTGTGGTTAGACACCTTGAAGGCCCGGGCCACTCACGCACTCTCTCTCTTTGTGCGCTGATAAGGGGCGATCTTATCTCAAGTGGAGCAACAGTCATCAAAGTGGGCAGAGTGAAAGGGACCAACTGTCCGATAGACATCTTTCAATTACAGAATGTTTTCCACCATCATGTGGGAAATGACGGTCCCTAATAACACTTTCCACTCTGTCTGATGGCCGTGTATGTCCACGTTACATTCGCTTACAAATTGATTTGCAACGACCCGAAATTATAGATTTGTTTTGACTCGGAGCCATCTGAAATCTGACACGAACTTGAGAATTCAGCGAAAGACATCACACCGCGGCAGTTTGGAGGCTTTGAAACGGTTCCCTCGCTTTTCAATAAACCGCCGAAGCTCAGCCGCAATTTGTTCCAAACGCGGCCATTCCACACTGTTTTCCATTGATCAGATTCTTGATGACTTTCGCAAAAGTTGCGCTGAGGCAGTTCGGGAATACTTCGCAGACATCGGCATGATAATAACATCACAGCGCAAGATGGATCATGTGTGATCTGCAAAAAAGCTTTGCGAGCGGACGGAACCCTGCGCGTGGGATTTCTGACAAGTACGGACGGGAGTTGTTGCTGCATGTCGATTGAACCCACACACAAGGTTTGTTGTTCCGTCTGCCTTTTCTGAGGTGCTTGCTAACTTTATCCACGCAACAAATATGTCTGTGTGTGAATTCTTTCCGAAGAGAAGGCTTGCACAGTGGGTTGCACAGCCGCTGCAGTCCGGCGTCGTGTTTGCATCCCAAGACCTGCAAAGTGCCACAGACAGCCAAAAATGGCAGTCATCTTATTTTGCCTGGTAAATAATCCAGAAAGTCTCTGTAATAATCTGCCTTTCATCCTGTTATGAAGCACCATCCAGCCTGTAATGCACAAATGCAATTTTCTTGCAGAAATGACGATGACAAAATCAGAGAGACTCCAGATGGGAGAGCGGGACTTGGCTGCGCGTTGCGCTGCTGTTTTTGTTCCCCACAAATGTCAGAATTTTCTCTGCAGACTCATTTTGGTGCGCGTGTGGTGATCCCGTTTTGGAAAAAGAGTTTGAAACGGGTCGAAGGAATTGTGCAACAGGAGTCCAAGACGACGCTGTGGGAAACGGGCTTCAGTGCTGCACTTGCCTTGAGGAGAGACCGCACTGTTGCGCTCCGACCAGACCAAACCGTCACAATCGAAAGGAAAACAAGCTCGTGACTGATGCTGAAGTCCCTCCCAAGCCTCGACCAATGTGATTCGATGTGGAGAGGTTCACAGAGGTTCACTCCAGCTTTCTCGATTTTCGTCAACTTGGCTTTTTGCTGAAAACCTCACCGCGTGTCAAATTTGGCCCCTGACTTCAAACTGACCGCAGCTTCTGCAAAAACCAAACGCAGAGCACCGACTGCACTGAGACCTGTGATTACCTCGAGTACAATGGTGCAAGTCACTGAGGTCTCCCAGGGATCAGATCAAAAAGCTAACATTGAGCCCTCCTCTCTTCAACCCTGCAATTATGCAATGAATTACGCTGCTAAACCGCACCTGCCAAGCCGAAGTGTCTTGGATTACACTGGTGCCCACGGAAAAAAAAACACTTCACAGCCGAACCTGTGTGTGGGAACCGTATAACGTGCCTGTCGTGTTTACAAGTTCTGAGATGCTCTCGCTTTCCATTGTCGTAGCTCCGCTACCCAAATCGTACACGGATCTCTCACCTTTACCTCAAGCAATTGCACCAAAAGAACTTGTTCTTTATGGCCTGAGACTGGGGGTTGAATTGCTCC
>JAAUXT010023135.1_pt1 | contig 55665 bp, 65 predicted proteins | sample 7278171 | NCBI WGS metagenome assembly JAAUXT01 (sample SAMN14350112, study PRJNA611818) | marine sediment metagenome | isolation source: surface marine sediment (1.8m) | place: French Polynesia: Moorea | collected 2018-08
CGCTCTTCCGATCTTCCAACCTCCCCTCCCTTCTCCCACCACCCCCTCCCCTCTCCACCACCCCCCGACCCTCTCCAACACCCCCGCCCCTCTCCCACCACCCCCCCTGGCAGGAAAGAGTGCACCAAAACTGATGACGTGACAATCCAGGTCTGATTACTGGACTTCCTTGTTCTTACAGTGGTGACCATTGTGGGAAGGAAGCATTTCAGGTTTGTCCCAGTATTTTTGCTTTTTTTCCAGTGAAATATGGACAGGAATGTGTGTGAAAGTAGCTGCAAACTGGAAATGAGGCAGTTTTGAGTGAGAATGCATGAAAACATTGGAGGATTTTGGTGCATTTTGTGGATTTTTGTGGAGATTTAGTGGGATCCTATCCAGGCTGCAGTTAATGGATTTCATGAAATATATGGCTGAAATGTGTGTGAATGTATGTGGAACAAGAAGCAGTGCTCAAGGCAACTGCAGTGTGAAGTCCCTTGTACCAGTAATGTTGTCAATTCTTCCTTGTCCTCCTTGTCTTCCACCAGTCATACTTTCCACAGGGAGGGGGGTCCAGCCATGGGGGGGTCTGGCTGTGGGGGGTTTGGGCAGAGGAGGGGGCTTGGGGGAAGGGGGAGGGGGGTTGAGGAGGGAGGGGCAGGAAATATTTCATCCACCTTGCCATATACTGCACTACCACATTGCAAAAGTTTCTTGCTAGGGCCGTGCAACTTGCAAATTGGGGTGCCTTGACTAGGATAATTTTGAGTGGCGTACTTCTGTCCAAGTTCTGATGCTGAGCGTCTGCGCATCATGAATTATACAAAGGGCGATGGAGGGAAAACGCACATCAACACTGGGCCGTTCCTTTCTTATCGGAGCGTAATGGCCCAGCCTATGCACATTGCTTGAGCATCTGCCTCGACGGATTATTGGAATCCTCAACGTGAGTACGTTTTGGCCACCCACAGTACAGTGAGGGCCGTACATCTGAGAGAAGGGCTCTCGTAGATCAGATCTTACTCTCCGTAATGGATAACAGAACCGTGGGGACCACTTTCCCACTTCTGACCTCAATGCCCTTTCCCAGTGGATCCTGACGGGCACTGATCTTTCCCGCGGCCTCGCACTTCATCAGGTCAGAAGGGGTCAGACACGATCCCACACACACACCATTACTTTTCCAGCCAGCGCACTGGGGAGAGCTGAACGTTTTCCACGCCATAAAAGGCATGCCAGATCCTTGAGCTAGTTCGTAATTTTTCCCACCTCACCCGCCTTCCGTGTCCCGCAACCTCCCACATCTTTTGCCACCCGGCAGGACATAAAACAGATCAACACCTTACCTGAGGCATGTTATCTTTTTATCCCGTGCCTGCTTGCAAACCTTGGGGCCGTCCAGAGAACACGAAAGGGACGAGGGGAAACGCACCAGGAGTTCAGGGCCCCGCGACCAACATTCTGGGTGGACCACTGAAGCCTCCTGTTCGCGGGTCAAGAAACATCTCGACCACAGCCAGGGTGCGGGTTCTCACTCAGTCTCTCAGACTCGAGTACCGACTAGTGAAAAAGAATGCTAGTGCGAGGGGCTCACTTGTCTTATATACGCGTTCTCGTTTCTGGATGCAAGGGGAGTTCGCAACCGACTGCGATGGATCGGCGAAACACGGAAAATGGAAGGAACCAGCGGGAACACTTTTATTGGCTCTTACCGCGTACAACATGGTGCTTCGCCCTGAAGGGACTTCGCACAAATACAGATATGATGACAAAAGTAATGGACGCAAAAAAATCTGACAGATTTTGCAATCTTGAAAAATGTTCGGTTCATGCAGGAAGTGAAGGAACGAGCAGCAAAATTGGCACAATACTCCAACCTGGGTTGAATTTTGGGCTGAAAAATCGGAAGTTGTTGTGTGTTTCAGTTGCATTCTGTCCGCATTGTAATGGAACGCAACGCGAAAAATCACTTGGGCAAAAAAGGAGAGGTGGATTCAATGGGGTTGTGGTCTGACCTGCTAAGATGCTTGTCTTTGTTCACTTGTGTGTACGATGCACCGAATTTAGCACGAAAAGAAAGTGTGCGCCCACAAGAGATTGCCATTGTTTCGGGGACACCCAGACACCACGGAAAAAAACAGCGATTTCAAGTTGGAATCCGACTTCCCTGAAAAAGAGCCAACAGTTGTTTTTGACCAAGTTCACTGAACTGAATCTGCTGACATCGCGAAAAAATGTTCCTAATCTACTGGCCAATGGTGTTGAGCCAACACCATGCACAAAGAAGAAAATCACCCCATTGCCATTTTTGACTCCACAGTACGTACAACAGGCTTGGACACCTGTGCCTGACCACTTGCGAAGTTCGAAACTATTAGTCGCAATGGACCTTTGTGCTGACGGCTCCCCGACCCGAGAGCGACGTCCAGCTCCTCATAAAGGTGCGTATCGGATCGGAAACCAGACACCTACAGGTGCAGGGGAGAACAGAAACTGAACAAAAAGACCGCCGGATGACACCATACACAGCTATACTGCAATGCCACGGCTTCTCCGAGTCAGGTCGGTTTGCACGTGAGTACGAGGGAACTTTCTTTTCTGACAGGAAATGTTCAGACCGCGCTGCTCGGGTGTTTAACACACCATACAACCCAAGTGTACTTTTTCCAGACAACAGGAGACATGTCTGTTTATCAATAAAGACCCAAACAAAACAAAAACATTGGTCAAGTCTCCAATCTAAGACTGAAAGTCACAGACAAAGGAAATGCAGTGTAGTACAGTTGTTGTTCTTTTTTCACACTGGTGTTGAAGGGACAACGAAGCCCGATGTTCCCACAGCGTGGAAATTCGCTGTGCTCGTATCCCTACTGCTCGCGTCCACTGCCGTCGTTCTCGCCGCGTTTGGAATCGTCACTGCCCGAGGTCAGTTTTCACTTTCAGTTCAACGGCGGACACTGTCTAGACTTGTTGGTGACGAAATTTGTTTCAATTAAGGTTTGTCGTGATGCGGATACACACTTTCAGGCACGAAGTCAGGTGTCGACCTGCCAGGCGACAAGACTTCCGGCTCGAAGACGAGGCTCTCCAGGGATGTTGTGGACCCCAGACGTGAGCTCACTTCTCTTCTGCAGATCCCTTTTGTGTGTCAACTTGCGGGTCGTCACCAATATTCTATTCAATTTAGGTGGTCGGTATCCTGAATGTGAGTGTTTCTATGGTGCTCCACGGCCAGAACCCCCTCCCGGGCCAAAAGGAGAGCCAGGTCCACCAGGGATGAAAGGGGAACCAGGAGATCCAGGATTCCCAGCGTCTCCAGGACTTCCTGGCCTCAAGGGAGACCGAGGCGAGCGAGGTTCCAAGGGGCAGCAGGGCGTGCAGGGACCCCCTGGATCGCCAGGTTTCGTCGGGCAGCGTGGAAATCCAGGAACACGCGGGTCACCGGGCCTCGCTGGGAGTCGGGGGCTGCCGGGAACCAACGGACGCCAAGGTGATCCGGGGTCCAGGGGAGAAACGGGCCGTCAAGGCCCACCAGGACAAGTTGGCCCGCGAGGACCTCCAGGAGCAAGAGGAAACCCAGGACCACCCGGACGTACCGGCTCTCAGGGGCGTCAGGGTAAGGTTCAAAATGTTTGAACAGACTTTGTCGTCACAAAATCACAAATTTATCTGTTCTCAGATGATCTTGCGAGTGGTTTGAACCTGATTGATTCTGTTCACTTCAGGTTTGCGCGGACCACCAGGACCACCTGGATCACCGGGACAAGCTGGATAGGAGGGCCACGCCGCGATCGAAACAGCACGGTGGAAATTGGTCGTTTGCATGGTGTGACAAATGAAAGCAAGGAAAGACACGTAAATGCTCAGTAACTCACAGCTGATCGTGGATCATACCAAGGTGGAAGCGCTCGTCCATGTATTTTTTCTGGGGCACAAACATGCAACTTCTGTTTCAGGGGCATACCTATGGGTCCTAAGAGCCAAGGCCCCAAGACGATCGGAAAATTGATTTGCACGTTTATTTTTTCAAAGCTGAAATTGGGGCCCAAAAGGGTCGTCCGCCCACACCAGACCCTGGATCCGCGTCAAATATTTCCTCTGCGTTCTTGGTGGAAAAGACAAGTACAATGTTTTCAAATGTTTGTTCTGCTTGGCTGGGTTCATTCCACGAAATCAGAAGTTAGAACATGTTTTTCGTGGAAAAACGCTGATCAATGCTCTTTACGTGCGTGCACATTTTGAAAATCATGCTCAAGAATTTTTCCTCACCACCCGACCGGGTCTTTCTTGTCTGAGTCTTCGCCCTACCCCCTGCCTCCGATGCAGGCGGGCTTGGAAAGTTGTGAGATAATCCACATTTCGAGGGTACAAGTGATCCAATAAATTCCTCACGTCGACAAATACTGAAGTTCAATGTTTGTACTTTCAAAAGGCTGCGATACACTCAAGGTGCACGGACTGACATGTTTTTGCAAATCAGTGGAACATTGCAACAAAAACTTCAGATCAGTTGTTGATACGCCCTGATTCTCTCTTCAACGAAAAATTTGTAGAATCCCTGCCAGCCATAAATTCGAAAGACATCTCTGTTGGAAAAACAGAATGCAACGCGAGTCGAAAGCATTTCGTTTTTGCGCGTGTGTGCAGCAATGGAGCGCCGTCCTGTGAAGCAAGAGTCGTGTCCGGATGCGTCGTGGAAGAGCAAAGGACACGGTAAAGATTTCGTCTGGGTTTTGTTGAAAGCTGACAGAGTACAATTTCAGATCGTGTATTTTTCGTAAATGTACAGGAATGCTCTGTTTCATTTGATCGTTGTTATGGTCGTGCTACACTTGATGTCGTTGTTTTGTACACTCAGATGGGGCTCCGTTTGTGCAGTGCACGCTGCCTCCAGTGTGGAAGTTTGTTCTGACTCTGTCTCTGGTCCTCGCGTCGCTCGCCTTGACTCTGGCCGTGTACATTGTGATGGGTGAGTTCGGGCTGGTTGTCAAACTTCCGAATCCGGTCTGCAGATTGCAGGGCTGAATGCCAGGCTCCCTTGATCCTGGAAAACAACAATCTCCATTTTCACTGCGCTGCAGGTGCAATCGTCTTTTTTCCATTTTTTTTCACAAGTTACTTTTTCAAAAATGCTTGGTCCCCGCTGGGAGTTGAGTCTCTTTGAACAGATCTTAAAATCTTCTCCGCAAGGGCGTCTGTGCCCAACTTTGAAAATGCTACACGCACATGTTACAAACTGTTGGTTTCTTCTCCTTTCGGCGCAAAATCAGGGAGGACTGTTGTTCGGAATCAGTGCCCGGCGTCTGGCTAACAACTGACTGACGAAAAATTATAAATTTGTGTTCCCCAAAAAAGAACAAGAGTTCGGCAATTCTTGGTCATTACATGACTCAACTCAACCGATTCGTACTGTGTGAGAAGAACTTCGTTTCTTTTTTGAGATGTGAAAAGGGAGCAAAGACTTCGCTGTTTGCACCAGGATTCTGCTGAGGACACGAGAAGCTCAAGGAGTGCCAGGCAAGCAGAAATTCCTGGGCGAACTGGCCTTGCTGCCACCAACATCACAGAACCTGCTTTCCGCAGCAGCTGCTGTCCCTGCGATGGTAGTGCCGAAGACCTATGCCCTGCAGGGCCACCCGGAGTACCAGGTCCAGCTGGGCCACCAGGAATTCAAGGCCCACAAGGACTTCCAGGAACGAGTGGTTCACCTGGGTCTCCAGGGAGGCCGGGAAAACATGGCTCTCACGGTGCACACGGCAACCCAGGAACAAGAGGCGACATAGGCTCTCCGGGACCTACTGGTCGAAGAGGATTTCCAGGGCCTCCAGGAGTGCAGGGTCGGCAGGGTCAAGCCGGAGAGCCTGGAACACCAGGGGCACCAGGAAATTCGGGTGCATCTGGACGTCGTGGCCCAAGCGGACCTCCAGGGTCACGCGGAAACCCCGGACGCCGCGGACCACCGGGACGCCAAGGTCCACCAGGTCCAACAGGACAACAGGGTCTTCCTGGGGTCCGAGGTCCTCCAGGTTCTCCCGGACCGGAGAAGGTCTCTCCGGATCAGGATCAGAGGAGTCTTCCCGGAGAACCAGATGGTCGATCACCTGGAACATCGTCTGTTGGCTCAGTTGGCCCACCAGAAACTCCGGGATCCCCCAGTATCGGACAAACGGACTTTTCACCAGGACGTCAGGCAGACTCGGCTGCGCCTCCAAGTCCGCCGGACTCTCCGGGATCGCAAGAACCACTTGGACAACCAGGTGTCTCAGGTCGAGTTCAGACTCATTTTCATCTTTTCTGGATCACTGTTATGTGAATTGCTTCTTTTCCTGGTGTTCAGACCTTTGCTTGTCTTTTCTCACTCAGGGAATCTCGATTCGCCTGGCGGTTCACCTGGTTCAGTTGGACTTCCTGATTCAGCTGGCTGACCCGGCTTTTGAAGAGCTCCAAGAATAACGAAACGATGAAACAGCAACTTTTGGAAAACATCAAAAGTGCACCCAGGAAGATTTTTTGAACTGCATGCGAAAGGGAAACAATACAATTTCCGGACAGATGTTGCAATGCTGTTTGGCCGCACAATCCTTCAATTTCCTGCAGTTCCTTCTTTCGAAGGAAAATCGTCTCGTGTGAACGGTTCGGTGAGCTGTGAGACGCGTCATGAGCGCGCTTGTGTTGGCAATCCATCCCATTTTTTTACGAAAGAGAAGTCCAAATAATGCAAGGAAACAAGTTTGCAGACCAAAAATCAAAAAGACCAAACAATTGCTTCATTTTGATAGACGGTTACGTGTTTACAACAGGTCGCTACTATCGTGCAGGCAGAGAAAAGCTCGAAAAATTCTTACGAGTACTCGTACATCGTGTCCCGGTTTCCAATAAACCAGTTCTAAGACACAAAGACACCCTGTGTTTGTCCATTCGTGCAACCCAAGGTATTTGATTTCGGGACTGCTGACTCTTCCCATTCATCTGCAGTGTTGGCGTTGACCATAGAAACAAAAAAAAACAAGCAACAAAGTGGTAAATTCAGCAACAACCTCAAAGGTACGAAGTGCCCGAGTGAAAGAAATCAACTTGACGTTCATATCGTTCTTCACAGCGGAAGTCTTTCGGGATCAGAGCAACACTACGGACAAAAGGAAAACTTTCTCACATTTTTGGAAGAGAAAGAACGACGCGCTTGATGTCTGCTCATAATTTGGTCTCTTCACTCGACCTGTTCTTCTTCCCCTCGCAACATCGTGCGAGAACAATTTAAATTTAGCTTGACACAATGCTTTATCGCTCGTGTCGTACGCACTGATTCTCTTTGCAACAAAACATTTGCAGATTCTCCTGGCTGCCAGGCACTGCCTGGTGGAGTTCTCACGTGAAGAACCCTTAATTTGAATCGAAAGCATTTCATTCTTGCGTGCATGTGAAGCGATGGAACGTCGTCGAAGCTTGCCTGCACGTGTGCAGCCCAAGTCATCTCCGGATGTTTCGTGAAAGAGGAATGGACACAGCAAGACGAACAGCTTCGTTCAAACATTCAGAGTTGCAACCGGATTTTATTTTTGCTACACAAATTCAATGATCATTTTTGCTGGTGTTCGTCATTGAAAGAATTCCCGCCCTCCCCCACCATCACGAATCCTTGACTGTTGCAGGCCCAGATGAAGTTGTACAACACACGCTTCCTCCAACTGGTGTGGAAGTTTGTTCTGATTCTGTCTCTCGGTTTTGCCACGATCGCCTTGGGTCTTGCCGTGCTTGGTAAGTGCTTGTACATTTGTTCTGCAAAACGTTGACTCTGAATCGTAAAAATCCTCATGCAGTTCCGATTTGGCAGAGAGCACGAGTGCTTGACAACAACTTGTAACGCATTGAGACCACGAAATGTAGGAACCGGTCTGCGGTTCAAAATGTTCGGGAAAGTAAACTTTTCAGGGTCAGGGAGCCCAGCTCCAAGCCGTGGATCCACCCACGATGCTGCAAGTGATGTGACCTGTGTGACCACTGCGAACGCTTGAAGTTGGGATACTTTCCTTTCTCTTGTCAGATCTGAAGAAGGTCCAAGGTCCAGAAAGTTTGAACCACGATTTTGAGGACGAGGCGAGAGGTTCTAGGAGCGCGAGACAAGTGAGTAGCACTGCACAACAGGGCTCAGTTGGACCCGAACCATCTGAGCGATGTTGTTCCTGCGACAGCGATACCGGAGGACTGTGTCCCGCAGGGCCACCCGGAGAGCCTGGACCAGCCGGAAGGCCAGGGACGCAAGGCCCACCAGGACCCCCTGGACTGAATGGTTCTCCTGGAAGGCCAGGATATCGAGGTGTTCAAGGCTTACGAGGGCCAGTGGGACCACGGGGCCCTTCGGGATCAAACGGTCGACCAGGAATTCCAGGATCGAGAGGACAGACGGGATCTCCAGGCCGAACAGGGCTTCCAGGACCTCCGGGGTCACGAGGCAGTCAGGGACTCATCGGCCGAACAGGACGACCTGGGTCTCCAGGATCTCGTGGAAGCACTGGAGCTCCAGGGCCAAGAGGACGTCCAGGTCCATCAGGTCCTCCTGGTTCACCAGGCTCACCAGGTGTTGAAATGTCGAATGTGGGATCCGGTGACGAAGTGATGCGTTTTCCGGGACCCCCTGGACCCCCTGGGACACCTGGGTCTCCAGGTCAAATGGGACCTCGAGGACTTCCAGGATCGCAAGGCATTCCGGGACGTTTGGGTCGGACTGGAGAACGTGGAGAACCAGGTGCAGCCGGAACTCCAGGCGCTCCTGGACAGCCTGGTTTGAGGGGGCCTCGGGGCTCGCGCGGAAACCCTGGATCTCCAGGTCCACCTGGTCCACCAGGGGATGAACTATCGGACACTGCCTCCGGTGCAATTGCTGAAGGGCTTCGCATTCCTGGACCCCCTGGACCTCCAGGACCTCCAGGTGTTGAAGGACCACCTGGACCAGTTGGGCCACCCGGACCAGCGTCCACAGTCGACGGCATAGCGGTGTGTCCGCCAGGTCCACCAGGACGGCGAGGAGCTCCAGGCCCTCCCGGTGTCGGACTTCCAGGACCACCGGGACTCACACCTCTGGTTGGCTTGACGGAAGCTGCAGGTCCACGTGGCCCACCAGGCTTTCGAGGACCGCCTGGACCACCGGGAAGTCCAGGTGAGATTCAAACTCCACAACACAACGGTGAAATATTCTTTTGTTTGAAAACGTGTAGTCTTTTGCAAGGCAACAAAGATGGGTATTTTTCTCGCACAGGGTTCCCCGGACCGACCGGTCGACCAGGATTTCCTGGCCCATCTGGCCCACCTGGCCGGCCAGGATGGAAACGATGAAATATCAACTCATTCGCGAAGGTGAGAAGCAGAGAAAGAAGACGCTTCAGCTGGCCCGTTTTGTTTGGTACAGTTGCGAATTTTTTGACCGGTCCGGTCTTGCAGATGCGGTTGCTCCAGGTGTGTCTCAAAAGAAGCTCAACAAAAGGACTCAGTATGTTTCAACATTTATTTACAGTTTTCGACAAGCGGCGCACTGGCACTTGCTCACAACAAAGCAGGAAGAAAAGCAATTTGGGACAAGACGTTTCGGAGATGATGGGCAGAAGTTTTATCTGTCCTTTCGTGCAAACCACATTTTTGTCTTCGCAGCTGGAATGTTCCCTTCAAGATCAAACAACAAACCACCCAAACTTGATTGTATGTGGCTGCTAACAAAACAAGGTGACACCCAAAGAACGAAGGCATTGGCATGACAACCTTGGAGTGCCCTTGTTCCACCTGAACGGCAATACAAAGCAACAAGAACGCGCAAAGAATCTCGCAATTATTTCTGGAGCTAACCTTTGTTTCTGTTAGAAATTTGTACAAAAATCCAGGGCAGTGTACAATTCGCAGTGTGCTTTGCTGTTCCTGCACGGAACATGAACGTGACATCACGTAGATCTCTCTGAAACATCCAGTCAGGAGCAACAAACAGGGAGATGCGCCTTTGTCCGCTGAACGAACCACAAACGAAAGCAATCATCCACGTCACACAACTTTTCTGTTCTCGCCGTCGTTTCATGCGGCTGGTCGGCCGGCCCTTCACTTGTGCAGCGCGTTGCGGGCGAGACAGACGGCGAGGAAGACAAGCGTACAGACGGGCAGCAGCACGCTGAACACGGACTCGATCCCCCGCAGAATCTGAAACAGGGTCGACACCCGCGGTGGACTCACTGGCGCTTCAGCAGTGGGAGCTGATGTTCAGTCAAACAGGGAATCTCTTGTGAAACTTTACAGCCCAGAATAGTGCAGGCTCCAGCTCGTTCCTTTTCGTGTCATTTTCAACCATTGTCTCTTTTTGCCAGTGACTTACGTCCAACAGATCCAAGAAGGTGAAGGCTCCTCCCCTGAAGATGAAGCCGATGGCGAGGTTTAGCCCCGCAGCCATCAGCAGAGCAGCCTCGAGGGCGACCGACAGGCTGTTGCTCCTGCAATCAGTGCACGTCACAGGACATTTGAACAGCGTAAATGACAACCTGAAGAATATTTTTTCTCTCATCGCATCAGCTCTTGCGAACGTGAAGTGACCCGTTTTAAAGGAAACAAATTGGTTCTCGTTGTGCAAAACGTGTTTCGTTACCTTTGGTTTGGATATGGCTGGGCAGCCAATATGTACACCAGCTTCATGAAGACCACGAACGTCATCCCAGCCATCGCTTTCATGGCGTCATCACTCAGGACATAGATGTACACAAAGACGCACCTGAACGCAACCACGCCACCGTGGCAGCACAGGTACCCCAGATAAAATGGTAATTCTCTTCGCTGATCACCTCTGAGGAAGCGAACAAACTGGCTGTAGGGTTTGGTGAAGTCGGGGAGAGGATCAGGCACGGTGGATTTCAGTTTCCTCACCACATGCCTTATCGCAATGAAAATCCACATAAAAATGCTACCGATACAGCACCACACAAACTCAGCCATGGACAAGTATCCGGACTCCATGAGTGGACCTCCCACTGCGAGGGTGACAACTGGGAATATCAAATACAGGGCGCTGTACGAGATGCCGAGAATCTTCGAACAAGGCGACGGAAAGATCAAATGATTTGTCTGGACAAAATGACCCGTTCTGAACATAATATCTCTCTCTCCAACACGAACACACTTTACTGCCATGAGAACTTCAAATATAGCAATCTGATAGAGCAGACAGTAGCCCATTGGAATTGTATAACACGTAAATCGTGCAATCTTCTTTTTCTTCGAGCCACCCAAGTTTTCATAGGCTCCCCCACCTCTTTTGGCCAAACAATACGCGATCAAACAAATGAAGATCAACGCAAACGCAGGAAAGGTCATCCTGTATTCCATAACCCAAAGTTTGTGCACCCCAAAGACCCATTTTCCACCACAAAAATCTCCTCCCCAAGAAAAGACCTCAAAGCTGAACCGAGTGAAGAAGCCCACAATGGACTCGACCACGTCATGAAAGCGAGGCGAGACGTCGGGTCGGGAGGACCTCTGGTGGTTGATCTGGTGGAGGATGTGGACGTCCTGGCAGTAGTAGAAGACGATGAAGATCAGGTCAAGACTCGACCAGCCTGAGAAAAGAAAACCAGTGGATGTGAATTCGCCAGCAAGTTTGACAGAAAGATTCTGGTGAACCGACGCAAGCCATTATCTGCGCACCTGATTTCGGTGTTGGTGGTTGGGTTCGAACCTTGGCGTTGTCGACTTCGTTTCCGACGATCATCTCCACCTCCTGACCTTGGAAACTGACCGCGGTGGGATCATCGGCCGCTGATTCTGACTTGGAACTTGACAAATTGAGGGTCAAGTAGAAGAGGAAACAGAAGTAGCACGTAAAGAAGATGATCATGAGGAAGTATGTGATCCAGAACGGGGCGGGGTGGCAGTCTTCGTCCGGAATGCAGCTCGATGTGAAGAATGTCTCCGAGAAGCCAGCGTTGCAACACCCACAAAGGACACCTGAAAATAAAAGAACATTGACACAAGCAGGACACACAGAGCTCTTGCTTGTGCAAAATGTGTACAGTAGAACGTCCCCCAACCAAAACCAAACACTCAAAAAATCCCACGCAGGGTTCAAAACCCTCCTGTTTCTGATTCGCAGTTTTCTCTGTGAAGTGTTTGCATTCAGGTTCACATGTCAGAACTTTGCAAATTGCTCAGAGACGACAGAAACCCTTTTGCTGACCTCTTGTCAAAGTTGTCTGAGAATCTAGACACTTGCAGGGAACGAGAACTCTTTTCGCATTGATTTGTCTCTCACCGCTCGTACCTGATCTGTTGGCTGCGCAGGGCTCGTCGCTGCTCGGAGAGCTGCAGTACCCGGGCGGACACTCGATTGGTTCCGCTCCCTGAAAAAGAATACGTGTTCATATCAATTGTTAGGGTGTGGTAGTTTCATCGTGCCTCCTCAAGGTTTGCAAGGATTTGGCTCCACTGGACGACCAGCCGAGTTCGACTCTTTTCGACTGTCTCACAATATTGTTTCACTTGACACATGAACAAGTTGCGCAATAGGCCAGGATCAGTCGGCAAGTCCTCGGCCCACGCATGAAGGGTGTTGTGATCTAAAGTTGCAACTGGAGTGCCACCATTCAGTCATTCAATTTCTTTTCGAGCTCTGCGGCCGTCCGTCAGATATTCGTCTTCTCAATACTACTGACCTTGGAGGCAACCCAGAAATGGGGCCCGTCAGCCGTGGTAGCTGGATGAACCGGACACTCGATCTCATGGTGCTTCACCCAACCTGCAGAGCAGAAAGACTGCCGCCGTTAGACATGTGCAGATGCCACTGAGATGGGTATGTCAAGGCTGAATAATTTTGTTCTCAAGAAAGAAAAAAAAATTGCTTGCAGCTGCATCGCAAAGGCGTGATTTTGCAAGTGAACGAAAGGGTAGGGGAGCCCGATGCCTCTGGATCTGACCCTGCAGAATGGAAGCGCATATCACAGTGTGGTGCTCACGCACCCGCGTCCGGACTGTCGGGCTCCCGTCCGTCCACTCGCATCGCGTAGAAGGCGAAGGAAGTGACGACGGGCAAAGAGTAGTTATGGTAACCGAATTCAGATCCCGAGTAGCCGTAGGGACAATGCTCACACCAATACTGAAACTGTGAAAAACGCACAATGAAGAAAGGTCTTCTGGAAACGTGCAATGCGTGTATTTGGGAAACTTCTGACTCTGGGTTCTGCCAGTGTGAAGAACCAACACAGGCAAGACATGACACCTGTAGATCCAATACTGCAGATTCCAATTTCAGCAAAGCTGTTCGACATGCGAAAGGACAAAAGCTCTTTGGGCAAAATTGACCCCGGTCGTTCAAGATTCCCAGACAAACCGAAGCGGCTTGTCAACAAGTAAATCTTACGCTGTCGAAATGGAAGGAGCGTCGCAACCCGACGCTGTTCACGCCGTAGGCGGAGTCTTGGGCGATGCGGACGTTGTATCCGACGGGGCAGCGCAGGTAGAGCGAGTGGACGCTCGCCGACCAGTGATCGCCCTCGTGGTGCAGCACAGGCGTCACGGCACCTGCGGGAATCGAGGCGTGCACAGCGTGAGCCCCTCACACTCGGCGCCCTCGTGTGCACAGCACAAGAAGAATCGAGCTCGCACTGTCCTTTCACAATTTTACAGGCCGAGATGCCCGCCAACATGCTGACTGACAAAATGTAAGGCTTTGTGCATGGATGACGGGTGTGACACAGAGAACTCGTGTCTGTGTTATGTTGACCTGACCCTTTGCCTTGATGTCGAACTCGGCACTGACGATCTTGAGTTTCCCCTGGGAATGAAGGACGTCGTCCTGTCCCGTCTTCCAATGCACAGAGTTGTCCATAGTCGTATCTGCAAAACACACAGAATGCACTTGCAGTGCAATGCAACGGAATAAAGGTTGAAACTGAATCCAAGTGATTGCGCCCAGAGTCTGTTCTCAGAAACGACACCACCACAGCCACTACAACACTTGATTGGATATTCCTGGTACCTGTGAGAGTGATACTGGAGTCGCGGTCTCCGAAGACAGAGCCTCCGAGGTAAGAGGCCGAGTTGCGCTCGAACGTGCAGTTCTCGATGGCGACTTTCCCTCGTTGAGCACGGATCGCTCCGCCCTTGCCTATCAAGCTGCACGTCAAAGATACACACGCGTGTACAACATGTTGAAACAAATTTTAATGCCGAAATGTTTGCAGGGCACAAATTCCAGAATACGAAAACTGGAGAAGACAATCATAACTCCCAGCAAAGATTCTGCAAGACTTGGGTGACCTGACCTGGACGACAACAACAAACGAATGGATCAATCCTCTCACGTTATGTTTCCTTTGCAGCACTTGGCGTTCACGAGAACTTCGTCTCCCTTGATCTGCACAAAGTTCTTGTCAGGTGTTTGGACCAGCTTGTAGGACCCAGCCACGTTTCCGATGAAGGTGGAGTGGCGGATGTTCAGCTGGCTGTTCGGGTCGAGCAACAGGAGGATTCCCGCACCTGGTGCAACACAAGGTCATTCACCACGCGCGCAAGAGTTGTGCCGCTGGACATGACCATTGACGGAAAAATTGCATCCAGAGGCCACTGTGTCCTCAGTTGGGGGAATGACACCAGCGGAGACTTGGGAGCTGCGCGTGGTGCTCGCACCTGCGTGGATGGCGGCGTTGTCTTGGAAGACGCAGCGCTCCACGACCGACTCGTTGACGGGCCCGATCAGAGTCAGCGCGCGCTCGTTTCCACTGAAGACGCAGTCTGCCAGAACACAGGGATTCTGCAGGTTTAGTCTCTCCGTGACAGCACAAAATGTGTTTTTCGTGTTGGACTGCACAAACCATCAGCGCACGGGTAACCAGTTTGTAAAATATAGTCTTCGGACAAAAGAAACACACACACACACACACACAGAGCACCAAATTGCTTGAGTTATTTTGCTGTCTTTGATATTGGGCAGGAATCGCCTTGTTTTTCAGTTGACGAACTCTGCTTTTGACCTGTGATCGCGAGGTGGACGTTGGAGGCGTTTCGATTCGGGGGCAGCGCGCTCACTCGCACGACGAGCGCCGACACGAACAGGTTGATGACGGAGTCGACCGGGTTCGTGTACAGCTGCTTCTCGAACACGCTGTCCGAGATGGCGATGTCGGTGCGAGGGCTACAAAAGAGTCGTCCGATCAGGGAGATTCTGTTTTGAATGGGAACCTTGTTCGTGTTGCAGGAATCGCAACCGCGACCGGACCCAGACCCTGACCAACGGAACCAGACCCAGACCCAGACCCAGGCAAAGGCCCAGACCCAGACCCAGACCCAGACCCAGACACAGACACAGACACAGACACAGACACAGACACAGACACAGACACAGACACAGACACAGACACAGACCTACACCGGACCCAGGCCAGTCTCCACTCCCTTGTCCCCTGGGAAAATTTTTCAACGTGATTCAACTGAAAACCTTTGTTCCCATAACACCTGGTCTTGGCTCAGGTCTGGTTCCACAAGCCTGGGTCCAGTTTTGCAATCCTGGGTCTGGTTCCACAGGTCGAGGTCTGGTTCCATGGGCCTGAGTCTTGTTGCAACGAGACCCACGGAACCAGACGAGCACAACTTGATCAGCACGAACAGACCAACACAACTGCAACTGTGTACCAGGACTACTATGTCACAAGACTAGACCACAACTGGGCTGCAAGCTGGATTGCACCCAGACCGCACCCGGACCAGAAGTGAGCGGTACATTGGACTTGAATAAAGGGCGATTCTGGTTCAGTGGGAAAGCAAAGGTCTGACTGCAGCAAACACGTTGCTCCACTGTGTGTGAGCCTTGTGCGCACCTGGAAGCGTCCACCTCCCGCACGACGATCTGGATCCCAGCGTGCACCGGCAGCAGGGCCGCGTCGTTCGAGAAGTTGCAACTCGTGATCGTGATCTGTAAGAAATGACCTCATGTTCAGTGGTCTGACGGAGTATCATTGGACAACTTCCTCTTGACACCAAAGTTGCAAATTTCCTCCTGTCGAGGGAAACATTTTCAAACATCTGTTGTTTTCTCCAGTGTGTTGAACAAAGAGATTTATTGTCTGTGGGCATGCACATGCAGGACACAAAACCCGGACCTTGGGTTCCTCAGCGGAGTTTCCTTTTTCTGACAAACACAAAAAGCACTCAACTGGTACAGTGGAGTCTGAACTTTTAGAAAACAGGTGGTGTGTTGGGAACATTTTTCCTGTTGACAGCTCCGTCTATTGTTGACTTTCGTTCATTCAGAACTGGACCATAGCTTGGTCACCGTGGAACAACTGGAGCGTGTATCAACAGTCAGATGTTGTCCGCAAGGACATACATGCGTCCATACGAATGTCAGTTTGTCTCGCAGGCCCGACCGGAGAACACTCACACAATTACCCAATTTCCGACATCAATTTTTGTGCAACTAATTACGACACTTGTTGCCTGTTGCAAAGGAATCAGCATATGTAAATCTGCCGCTAGTTTGAATGTTACCCCCTCGAAGCCAGAAATTATGTTGTTTTGTCATTGAGCTGTCCTGGTTCGCAGATACAAAGCCATGACTCTTGAGTCAAATGTTTCTCATCACGGGATGGAAAACTGAGACTTCGGATCGTGAATCGCTGCACACGCACACACACCCAAACTAGACAATTTCAATTGAACTGGTCATTTTTGTGTACTGGCTGCCGAGTGAGCCAAAAGTCACAAGAGGTTGTGCACATGTGGAATGTCTCCAATGGACACTCCCCAACCCTGGATGCTTGGCGCTTCTCATGAAGCAAACCTCTCCCACTCGAGGCGACGCTCTGTCCCAAGCAACTCCCTTCCACAGGTGAATCCTTTGTCCCTGCCATATATATGCACCCACCATCAGAAACACAATCTCTCTTCTGGCACAGAAGGATGACTCCCCCTTGCAATTGAACACCCCCAACCGCCCATTCCAAATGTGAACTCCCCAGCATCCCTGCCAGGGGCAAACCCCTGCGATTGGGTCCAAACACCCTCCCCCACCACACACACACACACACACACACACACACACACACACACACAGCAACGCAGCGGAAAAATTTTGTTTTCTGTTCCTGTTCCCCATGCACGTCAAGTCTTCAAGTTGTCCACACACCTTGTCTGCGGACACCGCACTGATGTTCTGCAGGGTTTGCAAGAACACGGAGTCCGTGTAGAAGAGCGTCAGGCCTGTCGTGTGCAGGGTGACCATGCTGGTCGGATCGCAGCCCACCTCTTCAACGCATCCCTCGAACAACTGGCCCCGAAACGTGCTGGACACAAATAGGCAACCGGAATAGAATCTTGTTTTCTCTGTTGATTTATTCGTGTGCAGGCGGATGTGTACCGCCCTTTGCGCTATTGCTCAGTCTTGAGCGCTACGTTTCAAGCACAGAAAAACAACACGAAAACATTTGAACGAAGCAAGGAGGAAACTCCTGGAGCGAAACGTACAAACCTGTTGATGATTTGAACATTGAGGTGGCCATCGTTGTCAAGTGATATAATGGACGTGTTGGTCAAGCGACAGTTGACCAAAGCCAAGGTCAGATCCCCACTCAAGATCCACTCGGCGTTGACCACGTCAACGTTGTGCAGCGTGAGGCTGTGGCTGATCTCACTCGGTTGAGACGGACCCTCGGAGTCTGGGCAGCCAATCACTGGGTGCGAGTCGGAGTCTTCTGCTGTGAGCAGAAGCGAGTTGTCGGGGAAGTTCCGGTCGCAGAAGGTGGATTCCGACGTCGTGCTGCCAAGTGACAAAGTTCGACTGTCGTCGTACTCGTCTGGATTCAGGATGTCCCTGTCCCACTGGGCAGAGGCTGCAGACAATGTGAAGACTGGAAGCAGAACATTCCTAGGAAAGTCACCGATGTGCAGTGCATTTTCTGTCAACCGGCAAGTTCAACCTCAAAGATCCGTGCAACATTTACATTGTTTCAAGACAACACCGCTCTGGGCCGGAACCTTGGTCTCTGGTGGCCCTGCATGCATGGTCCTTCCTGTTGGGAACGCGTTTTTGCTGAAAGCACTCACCTGCAGCCGCAAGAACAACGTACATTTCCTCACGCATCGTGAGCACGAAAAATAGAAAATCTGTGTCTGCACCGAGCAGTGACAAAACAACAAAATGAGGTTGGACACACAAGTCTCTGTGTTATGTTGTGGGATCATGTTATTGTGGAAAAGAGTGACCTTTGGCCTTACCCTGTGAAACTAGAACGCGTCGTATGTGTGCTGTGTGTGTGTCATGCACAAAAATATCGATCAACCGCTGCAAATACATGTTGAGCAAAGTGAGCACGAAATTCAGCTGAAATCGTGTATGGCGTTGGGAAAAATGCTCTGCGAGAAAACATAAATTTTCCCAAATGATGAACTGATTTTTGTGAGCTGTCAACGGCACATCAGGGGTTTTACATTTTCGTCGGAATCACCCCGAGCATTTTGTGAGCAGCAATGATGTCCAGATGCACATTTCGTTGCAACAATAGAACGCTCACAAATCTCAGGGCTCCAGCAGCAGCAGCCAACGGGAGTTTGTTGTTTTGAACTGCATGGGTGGTGTGCCACAAAAAAGATGTACGGTGAAAATCTTTCCCGCCACGCTGGTATCCCTGAAAAGCCCTGTTGCCAAACCACGGATCCATGGTGTCGGAGACAGCATGCACCATGATGCAGCGTTTGCGTTTGGCGTGCAGATGTGTTTGGAACACTGAAATAACTTACAAAATCAGGCTTGGACTTTGAGAGTCGAGCAGATTTTACGGTTGTCGGAAGAAATCTCCGTGGGGAATTTGCTGCCCTGGATCCGTCAAGACTTCCGGTGGTCGGAGGATCCAACCAGCTGACAAAAAAGAAACACACGTTTTTTTCTTTTGAAAAGTAATCTGGAGGTCCATGACGAACTGAGGGAAGCTTTTTCTGTCGTTGGGTCCATGTATTCGCCCCCGTGCCGCGGCAGCGTCCGACCCGTGTGAACCCTTGCTTCCCAATGCGAGGTTCTATCAACAAATTCTGAGATTTAGCTTCTTCACCGTCAAGATGTTTGGAGACGAGTCGTTGATTTTAAGACAATGCAGACCCGCCGATTCTTGTCTTTCTCCGATTCACAAGAACATGCCCATTCTCAGATCGGCGAGAGTCCAACCAATATCCAAAAGTAACCACTGGGTTCATTCAGCAAACTGAAAGATTCACAAAATGGCTGCAATTAGTTATGACAGTCTGGGCAGAGTGGGAAGTCTGACCTGGGGTCATAACAACTTTGAAAAAGAAGTCGATGAAATTCATCGTGCAAATGCGCAGGCGATGCAAAATTCGCAGAGGACACTCCGAAAAAAATCATTCTAAACTTTGAACCACAGGTAATTTTTCATTTTCATTTCGATGATCTTCACTCGTTTCCTGGGAAGGTCAGACGGCACGACGCGCCACTGTGATCGAAGCGAAATACCGATGCTGCAGATACTTCAACAATCCCACGGATGAAAAAGAAAAACATGATTTATTGTCGGTAAAGAGACTCGCTTTTGGCGACGCGCGAGATTCGCAAAACATGCACTGGATACGTTCATAATCAGATATTGAAGTTCCAAAAAAATGTTCAATGCCGACGCAGCGTAGTAGATAAATAGATTTCGGCAAAAAAGAGCTGAGTAAAAGGAGAAAATATCTCGACAACTACAATAGCACGACAACATGTATCACAGAAAAGCGTCTGTGAAGACCAAGTCACATTCCAACAAAAATGCCATGACAAATTGCGATTTTGCATTTCACACCAGAGGCAGATGCAGGGGGTCGGACGCCAGAAGTCCGTGTGGCCTTCCCAAATTCCATTGCACAATTGTTGGGTCGTCCCTCTGGCTCTGTTGATGTGGGCCACGACTTAAGTTTGGTCCAAAAATACCAAGCATGCAACAGTTGCAATCACTGAATGGTAGACCGAAGGCACTACTGTCTGTGGAATGATCTTCTGCACTTTGTCCAAAGTAAGTTTCATTGGCACAGCAACGTTGGCGCAGTGGACGCAATCACACGTAAGAAGCGATTCCCAGAGCTTCTTCATACCCCGGGGGCGGCGGCTCTGAGGAAGAGAAATTCAGATGGTCACAGTCAGGCTGCACGATGCAAGATTCCGCACATGACACGTCACATCTACAGAGTTGATGTTTGGAATTGCTATAGGCTGTCAGTAATCGTGTAAAGATTTCATCGGCTTTCCACTAGAGGATCAAGCAGAAGAAAGAATTTTTTCTGGCATGACCACAATTCTAAAAGTCTGCCTCGATCCTTGGACATGACCTTGTCAGAAAACCACAAACGGGCTGTTTACACACGCATGACGTTGCTCACCGACGGACTCAGCTGGGGCGGACGGAGTGAAGACCGTCCGGGAGGAGTAGGGCGGGGGTGGCGCGTCTGGTGCCGGCGCCGGCGCCGTCGGAACCACAGTGGGCGCCGTCGGGGCCACAGTGGGGACCGACGCTTGAGACGGCCTCACTGAAGAGAAGAAACACATGATGCATTATCCTGGTCCTCCAAAACAGACAAACTTGGAACGAGAATTCTGTTCGCGTATCCCCACCCTCCGGCCTGGAGCTTGCCTCTCTTTGAGGCTGGCCACAAACGAGATTCTCATTGTCAGCGCCAGCAGAGGAGGATAAAAGCGTGCGCGTTCTCACCTCTGGGTATGTCAGATAGCATGATGTTGGAAGAGGGCGAACCGTCCTCATTCCGGGAATTCCTGGATTTGGTTTTCAGCAGCACGTACACGTTTGCGTCAGGCGTAAAGTCTGCGAGTGGTTGTCTGGAAACGAGTGACAACTATTTTCAGCACAAATCTTGAACTGCAAAAGCTGAAACACACTCTGTTGCAACAAAAGCGGATTCATAGTCTCTGAGACTCTGTTCCTGATGTTGTCTGCAGGGTCAATGTGCTCACCTTTGGTATCTGATGCGTATCAAAACGGTTCTGAAGGTCTGACTGATCTGCAGCCAGCCCCTCTCACCGGACTCTATGTGCAGCAGTTCATTGGCGGCGTCACTCACTGAGTTGAACATCTGAGGGCTGTGCAGGAAATGGGTCAGCAGAGCCACGTCCTGGAGGAAAGAATTTTCGGTTGTGGGAATCAAACCACAGGAAACACTGATGTGACAGCAAGCAAGCAGAACAACTGGTGCTGTGATGTTTGCGTCCAAGTTTCTTGACGCCGTTTCATTCTTTCTCGGACTCTCCTGCCATGGTTGAATCTTGAGTGCAATCCGGGAAATTCTTTTAGACATTGTCTTGTCTTCTCGGTGGGCAACAGCACAAGAGGTTACAACAGAGAAGCAATAATTTGCAGAGTCTGACGTTCTCGGGCACTCACAAACATGTTGTACTCTTCATGCGGTAGGTGCCACTTGTCCTTGAGCGCGTCGCACAGAGTCGGCAGGTCCGGCTCCCGCAGCCTGTGCTGCTCCTCCCGCAGAAACTGAAACGACGAGATCAACCGCTCAATCATTACGAACCCGTTTGCGCAGCACGGGCGAGACTGTTGCATGAAACAGAAGTGAATTTCTTGCCTCACTGAGTTTCTGAAACACGTATCCTTGTTGTCTGTTTTGTATGACATCTTCCAGCCAGTATGGTGCCTCGGGAGTGTCCTTCAGAACCACAAACGACAAATGCAATCAAAGTCAGTTCAGCCGAAATCTTCAGGTTGCAGAACCAAAATTCAAGGTGGAAGTTTCATTGCACAGTTTGCATCCCTCAATAAAAATCTTACAATCTGTTCCTGAAGAGAAGTTGATTCCATGTTTGACCGATCTCAGAGCACACTGTCTCCGGAGACACAAGAGTGTCCATCGCATAGCCTTATTTTTTCAAACAGGAGCTTCGTTCGTAAACCGCGGGGCCTTTTTACATTTTGAGGGTGCCGATCTCGAGAGTGGGGAAAGCGTTCCATGTACCGAGCAAAGGGACTTTTTGGGAGAAGCCTCACTTGACCCACAGATGAAGAGACACCAAACGCGCAGCAAACGCTTGTTATTTTATTTCCAACAATGGCAGTCGAAGTACCTTCACGCAACATTCGCAGGAACAATAGTCGTCACAGTCACAGACCACAGCGCAGATGCCGAACCCAATACCAAGGATGACAGTCAACACGATGCAACTCAAGGCGAAACCCAAGGCAACGGCAAAAGGCGTTCTGAAAGTGAAGCGCTCGTGAAAGGAAACAGCAAACAAGAAAACTGGCATGTTGTACCGCCGAAACTTTCCGGATATCTTGAAGCAAACTGTTTCAAGGACGGTACAAGATGGGCGGGCTCCTGTCGTCCAGTTTCCGCAGCCTGAAGACAGTTGGATGTGACTCGGAGTAGGGAGCGGATCCTGTGCTAGCTGTCATGTTGTGCTCGTGTCCTCTGAAAACATTTCTTGAGGGCCAGCCTGAGAACTTGTGTGTACTTGTGCAGGCATGAACAGAGAAAACTCACTCCAACATGCAGTCCACAGCACCACAAGGCTGTTGAGAACAAGTTTGTGTTGATAAAACAGTCATCCTGGCCCTCCTGGCCGTCGCCTCTGTTCTGACAGGATGATGAGAAGATAGCAGGATTGGACCCCCTCCCCAGGCTGGACATAACTTCTGGGAAAACGACAAGCTCGCCGAGTTGACGAAACCTGTTGAAGATCAGCGTGAGCCGTGTGAGCTTATACTCACTTGGACTGGTCCTCGATTGTGGTGATGCCGATGATGAGGATGAGGAAACCACCGATACCCAGAGTGGCCACCACGCCACACATCACCACCTTGCACGTGCAACGCATTCTGGACAGAAGACTGTTGCTCTGTCTTGAATCTGCCCCAAATGTCAATGCTGCATCAAGACATACATGTGGGTTCACTCGGATGAGATAACAGACTGCGAGACAGACATGTGCTTCATGTACCATATCTTTGTTCCATCAGCGCCAGTGGGAATGATGTACAAGTTTTTAAACAGTAAAAAACAGCGAAAATGTTGTTTCAGCATTTTGTTTGTTTACACACACAGCCGCTTCACGTCAGTGCCGGAGGAACACTGTGCGCATTTGTGATAGTGGCACCTATGAACCTGTGGTGCGGATCAAGCGAATACGATTTCGATGCAGGTTGCGGTGATCCGCGCGCTGAACATGCAGCAATGTAGGTGCTCAAGAGATATGCCTGTTTCCGTTTTCAAATCCAACCCATGCACTTTGATCTGGACAAGCGAGTTTGCTCAAATCGAACACCAGATCAGACACCACAAGTTGGTTGGTCCAGGCTCCACTGCATGGTTCCATCGCCCTGCAGGACCCATTCAACCCTCTGCATGCCCGTTCCTGATGAAGTCCTGATGAAGTCCAACAGGCCTCTTTTTTCTCAGAAAAAGGCCCATGGGCCTCGCAGTGATTTGAAAAGATATTCGGGTTGCTCATTCGGTTGCTTTTTTTCTTTGCAACAAACAAGCAACCCAAATCAGCAGCACAAACCCGTCATTTTGTCAGCAGCCCAAATCATGGTAAAAAGGTTTTCAATTTCGGGCCACAGACAAAATAGTCGCACTTCTTGCCCCAAAACCTAAAATCCTCACACAAATGATCACAGCTCTGTCTTGCCCAGAACTGTATCGATTTCCAAGATCTAAACACTTGGAGAGTGCGCAAGAAATTTGAATTGCAAGTAGATACCCTATTTTTGTTGTTGTTGTTGTTGTTGTTGTTGTTGTTGTTGTTGTTGTTGTTGTTGATGATGATCATTCGGGTTGCCCATTCAGTTTGTTCAAACAACCCGAATTACGTAGACGCAAATTGAACGGGTCATGGTTGTCGGGACTGGCAGCAGGGCCCTTGGTCGGGTCAAAGGATCAGGGTCAGGGCACTCTGGATCTGCTTCCGGGCCCACCACTTGAGCACTCCAGGACTTCAAAGTTACTCTAGATTCTTGGTGCTCAGAAAACATTGCGTAATTGTCGGGACAAACTGAAAGACAAGTGCATGCACTCTGATTCAAGGTGTCAGTTTCTCTTCAAATATTTGCCTTGTTGAATTTTTGAATATTGAATTTTTAAGATCATGCATGCACATTACACTTCAGAAAATGACAAAGGAATGAGGGATAAAAGACAAAAAGTGAAGGATCCTGTGTCCATGCACTCTTCGCGTTTTTGAGGTTTTGCACTTGGCAGACTTTTGAGCTTTCTTTCTCATAACATGCCTTTGTTTTTTCTCCTTCCTTTGTTCTCTGTACCAGGAGAAATTGTGTGTGTCTGTGAGTGCGAGCCATCGACCGTTTGGCGGCTCGAAATGATACTGAGAACGCGGGGACGAAGCTCAACACAAAGGTACGAAACTCACTGTTCTCAGTAGGCCTCGTTCTTTTATTAATAAATTCGCTCTGGAGTGATTGGTTCACTCCAGTTCCCATTGAAGCCAATGTCAACGAAATCACTCCGAATCAGACCGAGCAAATTAAAGCACGGCACCTTATTCCGAGCAAAGTATGAGTTTCGTGTCCTGTTTTGAGTTTCGCCCCCGCGTTCCTCAATATTAGCCGCAAAGCAATCAATGTCCTGTTTGAGCTTTTGTCCATTCTCTTCGCTTGTTTCTCTGGTTTCTCTAGTTCCGAAGTTGAGGTTGACATGAGCTTCCCCATGGTCTGGGATGACAAAGAACGACAAAGTCAGGGATGGATGAGGAAGTGTAGGTGAAAAAAGCTTCTGTTTGCAGCAAATTAGACCAGCAAAATCATCCGTCAATTGGTTCTCTCAGTTCCGGCAACGCAGAGGAGACCGAAACCATCTGAGAACATCCGACTTTCTGACGGCCAGGTTTTCCACTAAAACTCCGGACCAAAGAAGTTGGCACTGCCGCAGAGTTCTGTTTGCTCCATGCAGTCTTTGTGAGCGTTGCTTGAGACGTGTTTGGTGACAATAATTATTTTTGTTTTGTGTTTGGTGTCTTTGGGGTCTTGTCCTTCTGAACCGTTGTCTTCTTGGATGAATTTGCATCACCTTCCGATTCAACTGACTGTTCTTGGTTTGAATGGATTTTTTGCAACCACATAAATCACAGGGGAAACGAGGCGTACAAAAACAGAATTTCGTTTTCGTCATTTGCTTGTACTTGGTATTGCGCAATGTTGAAAACGACGCGTCATCTTGGCGGATCCTGGATCAGGAGATCAATCTCGGTCTCAACCCACGTCTGATCCTCGTGGGGCAAAACTCGGGAGGTGAATCGTATTTTTGGAGGAAATCTGAAACAAGAAAACACCTTTTGCCTTCGATGCATTTTTTGGAGCCAAACAAAATTTCAGGCTTGCGTGGCTTGAACCCCTCAGATCCGCTTGAGGATTTTTTTGGATCCTTTGATCTGTTTGACTGGAGCAAAACCACTTCTGACAAGAAGACACTATTTGCACAAAAGTGTTGAATGAAGTGCTTGAACAAATGCTCCCCTCTTTTCCGAGTTTCATTTGGCGCCAGGAGCATGGTCAGTGCAGCTGGCAATGGGTGTCTGTGCCTTTTGTCAGTCGCTGTACAGGACAGCTCCATTCGTCTCCAACTTGATTATCATCGGTCTTCTGCTCCTGAATTACCTAACACTGCACCATTACAGCAGCGGGGGATCAGAGATCCACCCAATACCCAACCATCACTGGATTGTCAAGAGAGATCTGGAGAATGACTCTCTACACACTCCGACAACTCAAGATGTTCCCAGAAGGGAAAGATACACATTTGCGACACTGCTATGCGATGACAAGATTCTGCAGGCAACGTCCGTGTTGGTGTACTCTCTGAAGAATTATGCCAGGACTAAACATCCAGTGACAGTCATGGTCCTTCCCAACGTTACGTCCCAGGCCAAGGCTCAACTGAAAAAACTTGGGGCACAGGTGAGGATTTTTCTTCGGTCCAACTCGTGACAGAGACTAAGACGTTCCATGACACAAAAGGATTGCCACAGGGACTCAATTGAAACTGCGAATACTGCAAGAAGAACACTGCAGACAGTGTCTTTCAAGAATTCAAATTCTGTTGTAAGCTGTTGGAGCTTTGCATTTTGGGATCAAACGTGCACAACTTTACACCTGAGGTAGATTCGTCGCTTCGTTTTTACAACATGTTGATTCGCAGGTGGTGGAGACGGAGATGCTGAAGTACCCGTTCAGAGTGACACCGCAACGACGTGAACAAAACAAGCCGTGCCGATACTCCAAACTTCAGGTACAACGAACCATTAACTCCTTTTTGCTGCACGAAAACAAACAACAGTCACGCGTTCAAAGCTGACAATATTCTACCACAGGCCTGGAACCTGACTCAATTCGACAAAATTGTGTTCATGGATTCGGACATGATGGCCGTTAAGAATCTGGATTCCATCTTCGAGGAGTATGACGAACTGAGCGCGGTGGAGGATGCCTACCCGGGCATCTTCAACACTGGCATCTTTCTCCTGGAGCCCAATTCTACTACTTACAAGGACATGATAGCCAAATACATGTGAGGAATTTTCTTGCACTTTCGCTGTCTCCCACTCCGGTGTCCTTGTGCTGAAACAGTTTGTCTCTCCTTCATGCAGGATGACGGAGAGTTACAACATTGGAGACCAAGGCTTCCTCAACATCTACTTCAGTGAAACGTGGCAGCCCAACCTGTCCCGACATCTTCCGATTGAGTACAATGTGCTGATCAAGTACAAAGTGAGGCCCACGAGAAATTGAATCTTTGTTTTTGCCAATGGATATGGAGGTCTGCTTTTCTCGTGCACGCGTCTCTTTTCAGGACTCTCCGTTCTGGCCGGTGATAAAGAACAAGACGAAGGTTGTGCACTTCACTGCGGAGACCAAGCCGTGGAGCATGCACTACGCACAGCACCCCGACTGGCGGAAGAACTCCGATCCCGGACTCTACTTCAAATGGGTCAAGGTACGAAAGCGAAGTCCTGGTCCATGGCTCCCGATGAGGTCCACGAGATTTTCATGCGGCCAAAAATATCAACGGTTTGTTGTCAGAAATTGCGGCACGCGCTCATGAATGCGGTTCCTGAGGAACCTTCCGCAACTGACCTTTTTCTCGCGTGTCACTCTGCCAAATGAATTTTTAAATGGTTTCAGCTTGTGTGAATCTCCACCTGGGGCCCGCAGCAAGGACATAACACCGTTCATGACATGTAAAACTACCTCTTGCAGACGCGACGACAGATTGACAAGATGATGGGCCACCTCTCTCCGAAGCTGAAGAAACTAAACGCCGAAATAGAAACAAAATGCGATGCAGAGGTTGAGCGAATCAAGAAAAACAAGAACAACCTGGACAAACGCTTCAACGTCAAGGACAGGTCCGCGTGTAGACAGAAAGAAGACACGCGCGTTTGGTCAAACAAAAGAGTAAAGCTCACCTCAATTGAACGGTTGGTTCATTTGCAGGTTTTCAGTGCTGCTGTCCACTTTCGACCGCGTGGAACTGGCCAGCAAACTCCTGAAGCACTACTCCAGGGTCAGATACGTGGACCATATCTTCCTGATCTGGCACAACCCAAAAACGAAGCCTCCACCCGAAATTGAAGAACAGGCGAAGAAGGCCAAGTATCCTCCGATCACCATACTCAGGTTTGTGGATGTCCTTGGTGGCAGTTATTGGACATTTGGTGTGATGCTATCCTTTTTTGTTTGTGCTTATTTGCTTTATGGGAATCCGTGCAACCCAAATCACTCTGACAACTGGACTCTGACAACTGTACGTTGTAGTTCAAAGTTTGCATATCGCCTTCAAAACTTGTTTGCTGTACCTATCGCCTCTAAAGTTGGTTCCAAGTTGTAATTGCACTTTTTTCCAGGCAAACAACCGATTCCCTGAACAACAAGTTCAACCCGATTGAGAAGCTTCGCACCCAGGCGATTCTCGTGGTGGACGACGACATGGTGGTGGACGTGCGCGACATCGAGTACTGCTTCTCCATCTGGAAGGCGAATCCGCTCAGCATCGTGGGCAACTTCCCCAGGTTCCACAGGTACAACCGCAGGAGATACCGCCTTTCAGCCTGGTGCGTAGGTGGACTCAAAGATGTCTGATTCGAGTTCGTTCTACATCTTTTCAGGTACAACGGAACTGCGTTTGAGTATCACGTGGCTGAGCCCGAAGTTCCCAAGAACGAGAGACGCTATTCCATGATGCTGACCAAATTCATGTTCCTGAGCTCCGAGTACCTCTTCTGGTACACGTGCATCATGCCTGAGTGTATTCACGCTTACATTGACGAGAACATGAACTGTGAAGACATTGCTATGCAGGTAAGCTGCATGTTGACACAAGTGTGGAATTTCAACTGATTGTTGTGCCTTGAATGAAGTCCCAAGATCTGATCGACTTGACGACACCTACTGCTGTCTCAAAATGAATACTTGACCAGTTTATCACGCTGTTTCTATTTTTCAGATGCTCAGTTCTGGCATGACCAAAGCTGCTCCAGTGGCAGTGCAGGTGAGAAAACCCGTCGAGGATTACGGCACAGTGAAGGGCATCTCGGCCTTAGCGGATCATCTCACCAACAGGGGCGACTGCATTGGCTTCTTCTACCGATCCTTTGGGAATCGAGACGTGCTCATCTACAACAATGCAGTGTTGAGCCGATTTGAGAAAATTCCCTTTGTCAAGATTCTTGGTCCTCAGAAGCAAAATGTTTCTTCAAAAGTGAAGTTGACGTCCACGTTGAAGCCAAAGACAAAAAGGAAAAAGAAGCGCAGGAAGTGAAACACGTTTTCGATATTCTTGTCTGCTTTGTTTCAATTCGTTTTGATCTTCATCAAGAAAAGAAACGCAGCAAATTTAAATTGATTTCTGGAAATTCTGAGGCGAGCGTTGAATTGCTGCATTTCACTACGTCACAGTGCAAATTATTGAATTGAGTTGAGCGCTTCTAGCCATGTTGCGCTGTCTCTTTCGTCCGTTCTATCTCAAAGCAAATGGATAAAAAAATATAACCAATGGTGAACAATTTATTGAAGAATATTATCTGTACACCTGTTGAAAACTAGCACAGGACTACATTGCTTTCAACGTTGGACAAACATTCGTTCCATTCTCCGTGAATGTTCTCTGGCGGATCTGGAAGTCAGGGTCGGACAAACCTGGAGGGTGGGGGTGACAAACTGGACAAAGGAAAATTTTGCCCCATCCAACGGGAGTGAAGGGCAGAGAGAGCTGTGCCTGTTCACTTTCACCCACTCGATCCGATAGAGATAACAAACGAAGAACCTGCAGTTTACCGTTGTAAACGAGTATGTACATCCTTTCACATGCATTCAAACCCGTGTTCATCCACTGTGAAGATCGACATCAACATCAATCTGAAAATTCGTGTTGCAAGGCAGCACAGTTTGACAATCCTGTGTTGCGGGAAAGTCCTCGTAATCTTTTGGAACAATCGTCAAAATTGGCCCCACTTTGCCTGCTCTCTCGTTCAGGTTTTCTTGAGCACGCGTACATCTTGCATGGGGGGGGGGGGGCTGGCTCCCTTTCCGACAATCATTTTGGGGAGATTGCGTGACGTTTGCTCAGTGCGACGTGCCCAGCAAGTCTGTGCAATGTGAGTAACAAACATATAACTGTCAGAAAAAATATGTGTCCATGTCATTGGAAGGCCAAGCACGGAAAGACGGGCACATCGCACGGACGAAATTTCATCCTTTGGCCGATTCTGCAATCGCAACTTTGGCAGATATGGGGGTTGCAATCAATCCTTTTTGGAAGATCGAATTCCCATTCACAAGGTCTCTGAATCTGTATCTTGAAAACGAAGTGAACAACGATAAGACAACGTACTTTTGCGAGCGCAACAACCTGCAGCAGACAACCGACTGATTCTCCGGTCCATCAGAAACATGACATGAAACACGTATTCACACTGCCCAGTTATATTCTGGTTCTACACGTCAATTTCACAAATGAAACCTGTCTTTTGGTTGCAAAAGAAATTCCCAAAAGGAAGTCCGGAGAGGGGGACGAGCCAGACGCAGGTTTTTCTGAACGGTCTGAGCAGCAGAGGTCGACGCCATCTCGGGTCCAGTTTGCTGATAACGTCCCCAGTCGTCAACCAGATGAATTCGTTGATGTTTACGTTGTAAACTCCTGCTGTCCACCACCCCTGCCAACCTTTGAGAAGAGCTGAAAAAAATATCGTGGCAAAACAGGTCATGGCAGGACAAAGGGCCATCTTGAATTGACAGCGAACATCAAACGTAGCTTTTGTTCATCCTTATGAATCTCATTGCATGGTCAACATTTTGCGACAAGAAATCCACTCTCCTTCCAAAGACGCGTCAAACAGACTCACTTCTCTCCTGCGAGGCTCGAGCCTTGAGGAACACGTACTCGTCACGCGTTTCTATGGTGACGAGGTGCGCGCGCGGGTACGCGTTCTCGCAGAACGCCAGCGCATGGGCGTGGCTGACGGCGCGGTGTTCGAACGAGTAGCACGAGCTGAACTGGGGGATGTACTCAAACGCCATTGGACACGATGCTGAACAAGGAAAACAACACATTTGTCTTTTGTATTGGCAGAAGACCGACTGGTCTGCCCAACATTGGTTGAAGAAACAGATTCTTTTGACGAAATACTGAGACTGAAGAAGGGTCGCATGGTGGCGTCCATGCGTGTACCTGGTCTGAATCTCGTTGCTACAGACGCAGTACGGGAGGAAGAGTCAGCAGTCCCACTGTCCACGTCATCTGCAATGAAGACGTCTTGTAAAATCGTCTGCAAGGACAAAGTACATTCAGGAAAATCCAGATTCCGTTGCACAGTGATCCAGAGAAACGTCACGCAGAATTGTTCCACAACATTCACATTTCATGAAAATCCCCTTGTTCAGTTGATGCAACCTGACTTCTTTCTGCCAACAACGAACACAAATGCAGAAGGGCGTGGTTTGTGTGGACAACCGCACCACCTGTGCACAAGTCGCACCCATGAAACAGACGCACCCAAGAAAAAGTCTTGTTTTAAGGTGTTGAGGTCCCACTGAGACAGTGACAAACAAAAAACACGTAAAAGGACGCACCCCTGGTTTTCTGCTCACAATGGGGAAAAAGGGCGCGTCTTACAATTGGACACGGGGGACTCATGCGCACGCATGCAGCGGCAAGACGAGGTTCAGCAGATCCTGGTCCCAAGCGTGATGAGGGGACATTCGCTGTTGAGTGGCCAAACTCACCATTTCTGTAGAGGTCATACGCTGGAGCCTGTTTGGGTTCTGGTCTCTGAGCACTGGAGCTGTTGTGACTGGAGCCTGTGTTCCAGCTGGGAACGTTCTCTGGCTGTGCCTGGCTGGTCTCTTCCTCCGTCTCACCTTTGTAATCCTTGTAATATTGTTCCATTCCACCTTCCACGTGGTAAGCTTGTCTGTACAGTCCAGACTGAGGTTCATCGCTTCGTTGGTCATTGTTTGGCGCGACTGTTTCGTGGTTGTACTCGTCGTGCTTTACGCTTGTTTTGCTGCCAGGTTTCGGAGTGGTCAGCGGAGCAAGAGGAGGAAGAGTTTGAAGCTGCGCCTGCTCACTGTGTCGTGGAACCGTTCTGCTTCTGGGGTCCATCGTGGTCCGTGCGGCCGGGGTATGATATACATGCGAGGGCACAGACGTGGATTTCATTTTTGCACTGGTCGTGTGGATTTTGCCGGTCTGACTGAACATGTGAAGCACAGCCTTGGTCCAGGCTCTCTCTTCAGGCTTTAGCTTTGTACCCTGTTGCCCATCCGAATCACTTGAGACATGCGCAGTTCCTTCATCTGCGTCCGCTAAACCCGTTATGACGTCACTCGCTTTTGTGACGCCATGACCTTCTACGTTTCCATCCCTGGAAACCCACACTCGCTTGTCTTCACGTCCAGTGATCCCCAAACTTTTCGATGTGGTGTGGTAAGAACCACCAGGAAAGCGGTGAACCCGCGTTGTTGTGTGGTTTGCCCTCCACCAGGGTTGAGTGCGCTTTGTAGACCACTTGCTGTGCGTCGAAAGCTGATCAGGCGCTATCCTAGTTGTGCTTGCCCAGGTGTCACTCAGTTTCTGCGTTGTGCGTGCATGCATACCTCTGACATTTTCCTCCTCGTACACCGGAAGATTGAGGGGGTCCAGAGTTTCTGGCTGTTCTGGGGTGTAGTACTCGTAGTCATCAACAGATTCCATACCTTGTGTCAATGGCTCCACTCTGCCGGTCTCATCCTCTGGAGGCTGATGCTCTTCAAGCCGCAGACGATGTCTTGATTCTGATTGGGTGGTTGGCGGACGGCCGGACTGAGGCTGGGGTTGGAAACGAGGCTGGTCATTCTGGGCTGGAGCTGCGGGATACCTGGCGGTGGGTTGTTCCCGGTGCAGGTTCTCCTTCCGGTGTGATGGTTCTCCCAGCTCACCTTCGGGTGGTTCGCCAAACGGCATCTTGAAAGCAGAAATTGAGTGGAATGAGCCTTTGAACGGAGCAACTTGAAAACAAGGGCTTGAAAACAAGGGCAATCGTCAACAAGTTTGCTTTGTTTCGTTGCAACAAATTTTAACAACAATCTCGCTCAAAGAACTCAGACCTTTTTGCCTGCAAGTACGTTACAGGACCATGTTTCAGCTATTCGGAAGCAGCCGAACTGATCAACAAGGGTTTAATTCACACAAACAGGAAGCGAGGCTCTCACTCTGTTGCAGAAGGAGGCTGAGTCGCAGAGGCACCAGAGGGTGCGCCGCCCGCTCCAGCCCAGGTAGTCCTGCCGCCTGCAGCCGGTGTACCCGGTGTCGAGGCCGCGCCACCTCCACCGGTCCGCGCACCCCCGGTACCGGACTGGGAAGAGCAGGGGGGATTCACGAAAATGCCGGGGGGTTTGTTGCGGCGGTGCCAAAGCACTCAGGCGCACAGGCCTTTTTGTTGTGAATGTCGCCACTTCTTTTGCAGACCGTCAAGGAGGTCCATGCAGTTGGAGAAAAGACTTTCTGCTCAATTTCCAAGCTGCCGATCTGTGGTGCATACTCACTTCCGTTTACGTCAGTCCGAGTGAAGCATTTTCCAGTCGTGTAGCACACTCCAGGGTTGCGACAATCACCGCTGCAGTCTACGCATCCCAGACCTGCGAAAGAATTCGTGGAGGGTGTTACTTCTTTTGAAAATGAGACAATATGCCACGTACAGACTCCAGAAATGACACACACAAAAAATGTTGCGGCTGTCTCAAAAGAGTTCAAAGTGTTTAATTTCCAAACACGAGAAACAGACAATGAAAGAAATTGTTCAACAAGAACTGTTTTGTTTTTGACACAGACACAAAGGTACAAGTTTGTGCGACGATAATTTTTGTTTCAGTTCCAATGCTGACTTTGCTGCACAGAACCCGCCCTTCGTGAGTCACGTATCTGATTCATCTTCGCACAAAGACCCCAGCACCGATGCATCTAATGTCCTCGCACCGAGAACATCCTCGACGCCTCTTTAAGAAAAACGCTTGAACCTGGTGTCCACTCGTTCGTCAGTCTGAAAACGCAGCATTGAACGCAAGTTCCATCCAAAGACATCCCGTCACTTTTCTGCTCCAAGATGAAGTCAAAGGAACAAGCTCGAAGTGTCAATGTTTTCACAGCGCTGTCCGGAGGCAACAACACTGACAGTTGCCAAAACCTGGGCGTGAATCGCATGTTGATGAGGCTGGAGCAACGAGACCTCCGAAACAGGAACAGATACGCGACGGAGCAACAGAACCTCTTCGAGTAAAAGCGACATTTCATCAACTATCAACGCTTCCCGGTTGGGTTCAAAAAGGACCACATTTTCACTGCACCACAAAGACGCCTGAATTTCAAACGTTCATGGCAGTGAGACAAAGAACCCTTCTGAAAATTTGTTGCAAGCATTTCTTCACAACAACTTGAAGATTGGGTTGTTTTCTGACTGTTCCAGTGTTCCAAAAAAGTTCAATCTGCTTCGACATTGTGGGAAGAATGCAACAGATGACATCAATGTCTGTCGCAGTGGAGAATCACGTTGGGTAAGGGGCTCTCTCAGCGCAACGGACGAGCCGTTCGCTCTGCAGAGTTGCAGCTGACTCAACAGGTATGGTATGCAATGTGCTGCGTCTGCGGCTGACCTCCGAGGGAAACATACGAGTCGTTCACAATTCCGGCGCACATCGTCTTGTCCCTGGCCCGGGGCCTCAGCATGCGAACTGCTCGTTCTGTGCTTCGCTCTTCCTTTGCGACGGTTGCGCACAGTTAGAACAAAACACGATCTCGCATTGGGCTCAGGCTGGTTTGCGCCTGGTCCAGTATTTGTTGCACCACAGGCCTTGTTATCCGAGTGAAATGTTCGAATCCATGTTTGAACAATTAGAGCCCAAACCAAAGGCGGGGTCAGGTGTAGTTTGTTCGTTCCTGGTCGGCGTGCATGCGACGGATAATTTTCTTCAATTTTCAAGTGAAATGTGCCAGCAAGGAACGTTTGAAATGCTGAACTTGAGCCCTGGACATGGGCAGGCCAGGGAGCAAATCTTTTGCAAACAGTTTTGCAGGAAAAGTGCAAAATAAGTGCAATCTTTGCAGACACTTTCAGTGGACACACTCGGCGCTGCTTGGACGAGGTTCTGAGCCCACAAAACACTTGACAGTGTACGATCGGATCTCAGATTGGGCCATTTTACACGTGCACAAAATAATAACAAGCGTGCCCCGCGAGCGTAAACACTGACCTGGAATGGACACACAAGTGCAGGGGGCAGGAGTGACCAGTCAACAGGTCAAATTCACACGGAACCAACCTGTGCCTCCAAAAAAGGTATGCTTGGCAAAAAATAGGCCATTGTGTTTGCTGGAAAGTCCCTGGAAGAGAAAACCCGGATCTGAATTTGGCAGGTGTCCGTGCGTGATGCGCTGACTTTTCGTCAGATTCGAAACAAGTATCTTTCACGTGGCGCTCCTTTTGCATACAGCGTCTTTGCGTCTCACGCTTCAAAAAAGATCAAGTTACTTCCACATGCGAGAGTCACCTGTGCAAAGGGTGTTCCTCAAGAAATAGCTTCTCGTACGTCCAGTGCACACAATCGCCAGGTCCACAAACGACAACGCCCACCACAGGTTTTTCCCAAACGACAAGTGCACAGCGTGGGACTTCTTCAGAAAAAGTGCTCAAGTGCTTTGGCGCAACTGGATGACGTTAGTTTTGCTGTTGAAAATGTTTCTACAGTGACGGAATGATGGACCCAGACCCATCGTCATGATGTCTATCAAAACTCACTTTGGCAACTTGGACCGAAATTTATGAAACTGCTGTTTATGACGATGAAACACTTGTTTTGACTCCTGTGTCAGCGATCTATCCAATTTAACTGCCGGTACTCTGTTTTGAACCGTCGAGGGACCAGGCTCGTGTTTTGTTCAAACACTCAGATGGCAGTTCTTACCACAAAGAGCATCACCCCGCCCAGGCCCAGTTCTCTTCGTCCCTCATAAAATGTTGCCAATATCGCATGTACGTACATGGCTCCGTGTACTTGCGAGTACTCTGATTCTGAGAAAGTACAAAAGACAGGTATGCATAGAATGGACCCTGATCAAGAAGGTGTAAACAAAGGTAGGACGCTGAAGAGGAAAAAATAAGTCATGGCATAAGAGCGAAGAAACTGCGCAATTAGGCGAGAAAGTGTGCTGAGTTATCGCGCCCCTCCCCTTCCAGGCAATGCGCCCGGGTCTCACGCCAGCTTTTCTCTTTGCGAAAGAAGTCTTTCTGACAGTTCACAAGTGAATTGTTTGCCTTTGACTTCGAAAGTCTCCTTCATTATCTGAGTGGATTGAGACAGTCAGATATTCTTGCACGTATTTTAATTTTGCGTAGATTTTACCACCCAAAACACTGCATTGAAACTTGCTGAGATGAAAAGCTCTTCACGAGCCAACCGCACAGAACAGTGTCATGGCACGCCCTGTCAATTCAGTTCAGCGCCAAAGTTTCAGGTGCGCTACGAGTATCGTGTGACTCTGTAAACGTTTGTGCCTTCGAGTTTTCAAAAGTTCATGCAGAACAAATTTAATCACCCGAAGTGGAGAAGATCTTGTTCACGAGCAGAATGGCCCACAGGTTCAGTTGGTTGGAGCTCTTCATCCTCGTGCGCGCCAAGGTTCCGTCTATGCCGATGGTTCTTCGCCTGCAGCAACCAAGTGAAACAGGTGCATTTGAAAGTCATTTGCGCGCCCTGTACACGCATTGTGCAAGCATGCAGACAAATCGAAAAAGATAGATCTATCGGTGGCGTCACAGCAGAACAGATCTAATTGCAAACTTTGTTGTCGCGAAAGGTGCAGGCGACCAGAATTTTTGTTTCACGCCGTGATTTGATTTCCCACACAGCTGCCTTCAGCTCATCTGATCCAATTGCATTCGACAACCTTTGCCGAAAAACTTTGGCTGTCCCGATGCTGCAGTCAAAGCAGCAGGGGACACAATGCAGCTTTGCCAGCAAGTGAAAATGGCAAACGCGCAGTGTTGGACCCTTACAATTGTCTACTGCATGAAGTGAACACCAAAAAGAGAACGGAAACGGACATGCAAATCAAACGCGACATTTTCTCTTCATACTCGCAGGTATGTCTTACAATACACACACACGCACACCAATAAGTTTTGAGATTTTGTGTTTCTACCTCAAAAAGGAATCCGTGTGTTTCTTACCTTCGTTGTCCAGAGTTTGACGTGTGTTCACTGCGGATGCACACGAGCTTCACTGGAGGATGTTTTTTGTTGTGATGCCCACCTTTCGCTCTCATTAATTATAATCCTGGACACTTGTTGGCAAGCTTCTTATGGGCAAATAAAGAAAACAGGTAATGTACGTTGACGGAGGCACACGGATGGCGTGGGTGGCGACCAGGTCAGTGGTGACGGCCAAACAGTGGACGGTGTCCAAAGACGTGTGTGTGTGACGCACGACCGCACATTGCAGATCCGCAAAGTGAAAAATACCACTTGCACCACGCAATAACCGGATTTGTCCAAACAGCAAGTAAAACCACAGTGAAATTCGACTGTTCAGTGCATCCACAGAGAACAACATGGAAGTTTTGGGCCAAGAAGCCACATTTGGTCGCGGCTATGAGCATGCAGTCATGCAAGATTTTTTTGTTGATAGTTTTTGGGTTTTGTGTTGTCGGAGGGAGAAGACGGATGGAAACTGAAAGACAATTTAAGCTCATCGCAACCTGAGTACCAGGCACCAAAACAGTCGAATTTCAGTCTCGGCTGTTCAACACTGTCTTACACCTTTTCAACAGATACAAATGTTTCTGTATGCATTTTGCACACAGTGCACGGAATTTGAACACATGCAGTTTCGATTGTTGTAAAAATTCGAATATACAGCTGGAACAAACTGCGTGTTGCATTCCCTGAACCTCACAGCAATCACGCCAACAGATCCACACACAACAGTGGCTGGAACTGAAACACCTTGTCGCATCCCATGAATCCCCGTATTGCGAGAGCGTTTCATCACAAAATATAGTTGTGTCTGTCAAATGAAAGGAAATGCGCTCCTGGCCTCAACACTAATTGCTTGTAAATGCGCTCGTAACTTCCATTGTTCCCATTATCTCGGTCATTCGCACAGTGGGATGTCCAGGGTATCTGTTGATCCGATGGGCGACGTGCGACTGTTGCGTCACGACACACTCCACTCTGCAAGACGAGCGCACTGAAGCTACTCACATGTGCAAAAGCCTTGATACTTCTTCAGATTGACTCCTCAGCGTCAGGGTTCCAGCTCCTTCAAATGGTTCTTTGATCCGAGAAATCACGTACACGCACGAGATTTCAAAACAAGAACGTGCGTTCACGAACTTCTGCGAGCACTCAAGGAAAAGGTGTCAAAACGTTAAAAAATGAAGACAAGGTGAAAGTGCGCACGATCCACCAACAGGTTCACAGACATGTGAACTTCCAATCTGAACCAAGTCGAATTATCCTTTCTTGAGTCAGTGGCTCAGCGACTCTGGTTCCGGATCAAAGAACCAACGCATTAATTTGTCTCATGAACATCGTCACCCGGTGAAATGTTGGAGTCGGACAACAACTCCACTCAGTGTGCAGGCAGACTCTCCATGTGGCACAGAAAGGCAGAGAAACAAAAAATAACTCATACGGGCATACAGATTTGCGGGTTCAATTTCGTACACAAACCCTCTCACACACACGCACATGCACAACAATGTGCGCACACACGGTCCGCGTCAAGAAACTACAGAAAAAACTGCTGAGCGTCTGTGTGACCGCGTCAACGCATCAACTGGGCCAACGGCGTTGCTCTTGTTGAGAATTTTCAGATTGAGCCGTAAATTGCAGTTTGCAGAAACCGACTCACCACAAACTCAAGAGGACCAAGTGCAAGTGGTGTTCAGCCACAGTAATCTCCGGAACATTTTGGATCTCTCCCCTTCCCATGACTTTTGTTGCAAATGCTTCGACAACAAGAACAAATCGTGTGTGCCATTGAACGATCAGTTGATGAAAAAAATTTCGTTTTGGAGCAAATATCAAAATTTATGAAGCAATAAAATGAAAATATATTCAAACTGAAAGGCTGCAACTTCAAAAGTTCCTATTGTACGAATTTTTAATAAAAGCTTGCTGCTTTCTGTGAAATTTTGACGACTTATAACTCAACACGACTGAATCAACAAAAAGGTAAAACAGAATCAAGACAGGTGAGCCTTCGTCGACAGCATACCACCCACTTTTAAGGTCTACTGTGGCTGATCACCTGAGAAACGGAGCTCAAACTGTTGAATGACGTTGGAGTACACTTGATCTGACGAAGGTAAAGTTGAAACATTTTTGGATCAAGAACATGAAATCAAACTGACAAACACACACACACACACACACACACACAAACGGACAGACAGGCAGGCAGGCAGACAGACAAACAGACACATACACACATTTTTATTCACACAGACAAACAGAACAAGTAAGCACAAGGCAATTGTTGGAAACACGCAGCAAATCCAGACCAGCGCGATTTGAAGGAGCAGTGGCAGCAACATGAAGATTCTTTTGCTTGTCGCTTTGTGCGGCCTTGCCGCTGCAAAGGTAAGAAAAGCATGACAAGACGGTCCAGAACATCACTGCAGAACCTTTTGATTTCACCAGTCCGTTGAAATGTTTCGCTCTTTCTCTTTCTCTCTTTCAACAGATGATCGAGATTGACATTTACAGACGAGAAGGTTTGCAAAATAGAACTTCTCCAAGTCGTGCGACTCGATATTCGTTTTCGAAGGAACAACAAAATTGTTCCCATTTTGACACATTTTAAGGGAAACCAAAGACCCAGATACAATGTGAGCGTCTGTTATCATTCTGCGCAGAAATGGGGAACCCTGACGCGCCGATCGAGGGAGCAAAGCCGGCGGACCTGATCGGGAAGAGTCCGTACCGCTACGTGCGCAGCGACGGCCAAACCCAGGAAGAAGGTGCAGACAACAGCAGGGCTGCAAGACGGCTGTTGTCTGCCTCGTAGCTTTCAGAAACACCAGAAAACCTGATTGACACCACGTTGGCGTCGTGGTTCCTTGACAGTAGGAGGCACCAAGACTTTGGGACTGAGGAAATTTCTGACGTGCACTCGAAAATCCTTGAGCGCGACTGAACACAAAATAATTTGTTCCCCACTGTTCAAACCACGTACTCGTATGTTCTTCACGCAGGTACAAATGTTGGTGACGAGAATTATGGGAAAGATGGTCAAGGTGAGCACACAAAATTGATGCACTCCATTTGAAGAAAAATAACCAGGCGCCCCTGAACCTTGACTGACGATGTTTTGAAAAATAAAGCAGACAACAACTTGTCTGTTCTACAGGCTCCGGGATGATCAGGAGAGACGTTGACGGTTCTGTGTTCGAGGGACGTACTTGAGCAACATCCAGGTTTGTGTTGAATCGCTGTCTTTGAAAACAGATGTATTTTCCGTGTCCCCACCTTGCGCCCTCCAGTATCACTGCGTCCAGAACCTGAAACCCGTCGGCTTGGGGCCCACGGAACATTGTTTGGGCCACGTTCATCACAGTCACTGGACGCGTTTCAGTATTGTTAACATGAAATTTCAGGCGTACGAGAGGAACATCTTCGCATTTTTGAAACCAGCATAACAATCGTTCGAAAGTGGAGTCTTTCAAATTGCATGAAATAAAGATCTAATTTCAAAATGTTCCTTCGCTGGGAATGGTTGGTTGACTTTGAATGAGTTGGATGTTTAGAGATGAAGACAAGACGCACCATAAAGGCACACTGATTTGGTGTTGCTTTGTTTGGTCCGAAACACCGGAAAAGGAAGTGAAATGACAACACAAGACCGCATCCAAGGGCAGCTGTGAAAACCAAGTGCGGTGGTAGCAGGTGTTTGTTTTGTGGGAAATCTTGAAATTCTTTCAGCTCTCGCGTGTTTGTGCAGTCAATGGGAGCCTTTTGGAAAAGAGCAGTGGTTATGAGCGTGTACCAAATACGGCACCACATACATATGGAACAAAAGTGTTCTGATGTCCTGCGCACAAACATAAAAAATTGAGTGTCAATCTCAGTCTTACCAGATACCTTTTGTGTTCACAAAAATGCATCGCATTCTGGCCGAGAAATTGTACGAGCGTATTCAAAGTCTTTCAGTTTGATTGCAGTCCTTGTTCTTGTTGTCGAAGGACAAGATAGGGCCTCACTGCTGACGCGGTCACAGAAATACTGGAGTGTACGAGTACCAAGGTCTCACGATGCGAAAGGTCTGTCACAGCAGATGAATGACGAATCCAAGTTCGGCGCTCAGTTTTTGAGATGGTGGACACAAGACAGAGCTGCGTGTACAAACCAGAGTCAGATCAAATCGTCGTGCTGATGTTCAGCATACCCTTCCCACAGATTGACTGCCAAAAGTACCGAAGAGTGCCCATGCACACTGAGTCACAACTGAGTCACGCACAACGTCAGAAGTGGTTGGAAATACGGGGCCCGCCGCAGTTTTCTCCTTGAGATCCTGCTTACCCTTCTTTGGACCAATCAGGAAGTTTTCGGGATCTGCGTGAAATGGTTGAGGGTGGTCCCACAAGCGGAACTTGTTGGGGTACCAGGACTTGGGATTGCCCCTTCTTGCACCAATTGATACTCGTATAATTGGTAGAACTTCTTGTCGACCACTTCCAGGTTTAAAGAGTGCTACTTGTGTCCCGCGGACCCAGAATGGAGCACGAGGACCGACCCCAGACAGGGTCCCAAAGTCTTCGCACAAATGAACTTGAAACAGTGAACATTAAATTACGCCTGTGGCACATGGCAAAATTACAAATTACGTATTGTAGTGTCTGTGAGAGCCAAGGATTGTTCAGGCCTCTAGTTTCCACCTCACAGAGTCTGCCAGAGAGTCCTGACGCGAAGATTCTTCCAAGTGATGTTCTTCTTTTTTTTTTCTTTGTCAGTCCTGTTTGGGTCAAAATTGCTGAACAAAAATTAACAACAAGACACTCTTGCGACATGACTCAATGTGTGACTCAACACAATTTTCTTCTGAAAAGATCAATTCTTTGGGGTTTTTGTGCAAAAACCAAACGAATTGGAACAGGAAACACACTGTACTGAATGCGGAGCAGAAAACATGGTTTATTTTCGAGCAGAATAAAAGACCCTGCAAATTCAGTTTGAGATCAGGCGACTTGCACACAAGCGAAAAGTACAAGAAATCCGAAACATGTTCGAGAAGCTCAGCCTCAGCCTCATTTTGTTGGTTTTGTGCACAACGTACTTCCATTTACTGAAAGGTGAGTTCTGCATGTGGAAGCGCAAATTCCAGCAAACTTCCAATTGAAGTTTGCAATTGCTGCACGGTCCATGTCCGTGAACTGCATGAGGTTTTCTGTTCACAACATCTTCTCCTGGAAAAGGCAACAAAACGTGGCTTGCAATTCATACACGACACATTGGACTCGAAAGAATTCCAAGTTGATCAAAAGCAAAAACAAAATCCGAATATCGACGAAACATCAATGGTTTCAAAACACTTCTCCCTGCTCGAGGCAGGTTGTGACGTCCATTCTTCCAACGACGTCGGCTTGAGGCGACACTCGACGGTGGGCGACCCCGACGGACGCGGAACCTTCGACGCGTGCTACTATCTGGCGCCGCAGTGGGTGTCGTGCACAGGTGAGAAACCATCACACAAACCCGTCAGGCGAGACTCAAAGAGTGTGGACTGTGACTGTTCGAATGGAGCTGTCAATTGAGGATTCCAACAAACTTTGTCACAAACCGACATTTTGTGTTCAAAGAATAGACTTGCAGCTCTGGGGTTTGATGAGCTTTTGACAGTTGCAAGCCTCTGAGCCTTGGAGGAAAAAGGAGATTCTGAACATCGCACACAAAACATTTTTGTCCTGCGAAAACATTATAATTTCTTGGGATGAAAAACTTGAAGCAGACTTATTTGGGAAAAGGGGCCGACTCAACAAACTGCGGATGGAAGCTGAGCAGGTTGAAGACCAAATTTTATTTTGTCCTCAAGAAGCTGGTGTGCAAGAATGGAGTGTTGGTGCTCTTTGAGGCAAACAGTTCAGGTGACGAACAACCCCGTGCTCTCACAAGTTTGCACACATTCGACTGGGAGAGAACGAGTCACATCCTTCCAGGCGTAAAGAGATGACAGTCAAAATGCTCTGAAATTTCGGGAAGCCGAACCAGGAATTGAAAGGTTTCTTTCTGTATGGGGAGGTGCTAAAGAACCGTCAAAATGCTTGTTCCTTGCTATTGACCCATGTTTGTTCGAATCGCTTTCGGCTTGGATAACATGCACCACTCAAATTTCGGTGCTTTCCATCCGATTGCTTCGTTGGTCGCTCTTCGCGCCCAGTGGTGACGCCATTTGTCACCCTTCGATCGTACGATACACCTGCATATGCCATGACATGGCACGAAGCACACGCACAAATGAAGTCACCTCGCTCCATCCACAAAAAAGTAATTGCTGAGAGACCATTCTCTCGTTTTCAGGGAGCTGCGATTCGTTTAAGGTGCTGCGGGACCCGCGGGACCTGGAGTCGGAGGTGGCGGGGTGCGCGTGCTGCCACGCCAACACCGTCGTTCAGTGGGAACCGCTCTATCACTGCGGTGCGTTCAACACGCGCGAATCAGTGCGCGAATCCACGAGAAGGAAGGAACACGCAGAGCTGACACAAGTCGTTCACTGTCTGCCAGTCCAGAAGTTGACACAACAGAATGTTGTCGTGATGTCACTGGTCGATCTGTGAGACTGAATTTTTGTGTTTGTCTGTTACAGCAAGCACGAAGCCGAAAAGCATGGCATTGCCTTCACACTGCAGATAATTTGACTGAATTTCTTTTCCCATTGCAGTTTCTAGTGAAGCGTCGTTTGATGAATTTCTGACACAACAGGCACCAACTGTTGCCTGGGACGCAATCATCAACGGATATTTCTATTGGACGTACGAGGATTGTCGGTGTGCTGAGGGCAGCAATTCTGTGAACCCGTTTGCAATCAAGCAACAGAAAGCCGAATTTGGAAGTGGATTTCTGGCACCACAACATCTCAACTCGACAAATTGCGGGCGGTACAACGACACCAAATTCGCACCAAAGGCAAGTTTGAAATTGTGAACTTGTTCAAGACCCCAAAGAATGTCAGAAGCGTTCTCGTGTGACTCCTGGATCCTTGCAGATCGAAGATCAAATACTTTTGACGAGACCAGTTGATGAAAACGATGAATTTGCAACTGAAACCTTCAAGTTCAACAATTCTTTTTTTCCTGCAGTGTTACCCGAACATTCCTGTTGAGATCTGCAGAAGCACGATCCGGCTCGTCGTGAACGCGGATGTGGAGCAGATCTACTGGTGAGTCCAGAGCCCTTCTGAAGTCCTGCTGCTGCTCACGCTTTCATTGAGGTGTTGAAACCGCATCACAATGCAGATGACAACACGATGGGTCTTTTTTTTCAGGCGACAAATCGCAATTGACATCGCGAATGGCCAAGAGAAGGATTTCTACCCCGTCAACAGCACGGACATCTCGGCTGTGCCTGTCACTCCGGACACTCGGCTTTCTGCGTGGAAACCTGCGCCCGAGGTCTTCAGAGAGCCACCCGTAAAGTGCGAGGAGTCCCTTGTGGGGCGGACTGGAGAGATCGCGAGTTTCTCCACACTCGGAGGAGTCATCGTGCTTCTGGGCGTGGCTCTTGTCATCGTGATCCTGGTGCTGAAAAACTGAGGCGATATCGTTGGGAAATGACGCTCATGAAGGTTCTGAACGCGTCTGCAAATCATGCTGCAGGCAGAAATCCAGTTTGGTTCTGCTTTGAGAGTTGCACGCTTTGTGCTTCTCGTAGATCTGTGGACAGATGTGCGCACGCTTAGGAGGGAGTCGAACCTTTCAGTGAGTCCCGAAGACCCAACCCAAGCACCTTTTCCCCTGCCAGTCCGGCAATAGTGGACGACTTTCCAACCGCAAAGTGTGAGAGGTTTGGAGGTCTGTCCACGAATTCCCGTTTTGAAAATATCTGAAAGTCAAACTGACAGTCAGTGTTGGTGCAGTGGATTTGGCTACTCTCCTTGGTGTGATGGATTTGTCCCCACCAATTGATGTGGATCCAACGTCTTCTTTTGTTGCTTTCTCTTTGTGGAATTGATTGTGTGAGCACAAGTTTGCAAAGACACGCGGGAAGTCGAGGACGAACCTCGTACGTGGTGTACAAGATGCTAAACATTTGCATCCAAATTTACGAAAACTGCCGTGTCATGGCACGATTACACCAATTCTCTTCCTTAACTGTTTTCATTGGATGCATGCAGCGAAACAAGACACGCTGTGCAAAAAGTGGAAATACTTGTAGTTGCGTTGTTTATCTGAAGAATAAATCTTTCTTGGTCGGGAGAAAAAAGTTGAATGAATCGTGACTTGATACGGACATCCATGTTTTCCACAACAGGTGCATGAAGTCAAGTTCAGAAACAACCCCAAATCCCACATCAACATTTGTTTCTTTTCACGCCTTTTGCAAGAATATATATCATGACAAGCTCTGTTTCCCAATGGGCACGAAGAGGTTCTTTGTGTTGCACGGACATGCATGAGTCGCGCAGGCGGGGGTGTATTCCCATGGACACCACGAATTGAAAGGTCAGCAACAGTGAGGACAGGGACAGGAGCGATGAGGCTGGAAACACAGTTTCTGTTCGTCACCAGCCTGCTGTGGATAGGAGCCATGCATGTTGGACGTTGTCAGGGTGATTAGTGCAACTTGCTCCCCTTCCAGATGTGCTGCAGAGAGGCAAACACACACACATACATACATACACACACACACACACTATCGTTTCAGCCACAGAGTGCGTTTTGCACGTACGTTTGAACACCGCACCGGTGGAAACGTCGGTGTGTGTTGCGTGGCTTGTCCACATCTTGCTTTAGACAAGAAGGTTTGATCCGTCCGTGGACGAAAGTACTTTGTTTGGCCGCTCAATGTATACGTATAGTAAAGAAGAAACCCCCTGTGTGGGTTTATTTCTGATGTACGAGGGTGATACCAATGCTGGCGGTGCACGTTCGCACGCATGCAGTTGCTTCAGTCCCCACAGTGCGCCGTGCAGGTGGCTGAAACGTTTCTGTTTGTAAACCATTTTTGTGCAAAAACAAGTTCAATCTGAAAACTGTTCGACACGTACCTTGTCTTTGCAGGATCATTCGCAGCGAAAGTTAGTAATTTCACGCCTTCCAAATTTTTTCATGCAGAGTGCACAGTCACGTCATCAAATCAGAACGGATATCGGAAGTCCCCGGAAACGGACAATGGGAACACGTGCTACTTCCTCGCACCCGGCTTCGTCTTCTGCGCAGGTGAGGATCAAGTCTCTGACAAAATGACAAGAGAAGAAACATTCTACTGTGTCACAACAACGACCACGAACAGAATTGTGTGCAATAGAACAGAGACAGAGACAGACAGAGAGAGAGAGAGAGAGAAAACGATATTCTGCACACGAGGAAGAGCAAACAAAGCGTTTCAATGTTTTATTAGAACTCAACCGAATCTGCCAATGCCAACGGAGAACTCACCGTCTCCAGTTCACACAAAATGAATTGAAATCACCAAAAATTTCAAATGCATTTTGACCACCTCAAAAGAAGGTTGGGCATTTCACAGGTTGCACATTGTTTTGGATGCTCAATTAATGCCATCAGGCATTCGGAGAAAAGAAAAGTGAGACACTGGGTTCGTTCGTCTCCTATCCTGATCCAGGCGCACAGTGGCTATGGGGCACAAACACATGCACAGATCTGCATCAATACCTGTACAGGAAGTTAGTTCCTCTCACTCTGCGCACGGCTGGTCGCCCAGTTCCGGACCCACCATCGCGGTAATGTTTTACAACTGCGACCAGCACGACGAGGACGGCCACGAGAACGAGGATGAGCGTCACCAGAGCGGCGATGATGGCGATCACTTCGCTGGTGCTGAGGGCCGCCTCTTCCGTCAGGAGCTGCTCCGTCGATCGGAAAAGTTGGCGCGAAGGTTCCCACGTGGGTTCGGGTGGCAACGGGACGGCGTCGATATCGAGAGCGCTCACAGGGTAGAAATCTCTCTCCTCGCCCATCAAGATGTCCAATGTGATTGGATTCCTGAAATGATTCTGGGGAAAATAAATGGTTTCCTGACCAGTCTTCAGTCACATGGTGACTGCACGTATCAGCCCCAATGCCTCCTGTAGCAATTTTTTCTGCTGGTTTGCCGAGAAGTGCACGCGGAAGTGCGAGGAGTTTGGTTCATGAAATTTCACAAACTCACAGGTAGTCGTCTCTGGCCTCGGGGTCCAACTCCAGACGAAAGGCGCTCCTGCAGATCTCAACCGGAGTGTCCGGCCGGCACTGCAATGAAATGAAAATGCAATGAAAACAACCAAACATCAGGGTGAGTGCGAAGCGAGTTTTTGAGTTTCAACACGAGGAGAAAGTGCCATTTTAAATTCTTACCTCTGGTGTAAATATCGTGTTTGAGTACACCTCACAGTTTGTTCTGAGAGGCAAGTTTGCACCGGGACGTTCTACTGGACGAGTCGTGTTGGGTGGTGCTTCTGCTTCATTCAGTTGTCGTTTTTTTCGTGAATTGGTCTCGCAGGTGCATATCTCGAACGTGTAGTACAACACTTTCTCTCCCGCCAAGTAACTGGGTCCATTTTCGGGAACTGGAATGTGAAGAAAGAGCCGTCCGCTTGTGACCAATCTGCTCGGAGACAACATGAGTCCTCCAGCAAAGGTGAAACGTCAATTTCTTCAAATCAGAAAGAGAAACTCAAGCCAAATATCATATTACTCTTGTCTTGTCAGCCAGCAACACGTGCAAGGCATGTTCTCATGTTTTCTTTTTTTTTTGTGAACCTGTTATCATTAGAACCTTTGCACCTGGACAGAAGAGACCTCTGAGCCCTTGACTTTTATGGGCGTCCGTGCAAAACACGTTCTCTCCAGTGGATCCAGGATCCGGGAGGGAACCGACTTGGGTTCACACGGCCAGAGTCAGAGCAAAAACTCACGAGGCTTTTCTAACGCAAAAACCCTCAGCAGCATTGCGAGCAACTTACAGCAAATCAACTCTTGCTCCCATTGGATGGTCAGGCTCGGATGGCAGCAGTCACACACAGGGTCGTCCGGCAGCAAGTCCAACGACGTCAGCAGTGTGAAGGACACACAGTTTCCTGGAGAAAGGCGCAAAAAGATCGGTGCCAGGTTTCTTCAATGCGGGGGCAGTATCATGTTCAGCTTGACGACACACTGAAGACATCTGTTCGGAGCACATACCGGCGCTCAACATAGAACTCAGCATAAAAGCAGACTCAAATGTGTGTGTTCTATCCGAGTGAGTGTGAGTGTGTATGTGCTTGCGTGTGTGTGTGAGGGGAATTTCTGTGCCTTCCTTTCTTTTCGCGTGTCACCAACAAGAATGAACATTACTGATGGCCCACAACACATGACCGCAAAAACAAAGCCAAAAAGCTGTGAAACTTTCTGAAGCAGCCTTACTCATGCAACTGTGTGAAACATTGGGGTTCAGCAGAGTCGGGTTTCTGCGTCTCTGAGCGCCCGGCTCAATCCTCCCTGACTCTGCCCCGGACTTCACTGCGTGAGCGTGTTTTTTTGTCCAGTTTATTCTGCCAGGAAAAAATAATTTGGATTCGATGACTGCTGTCGGAGTTGCCGGGAGCAGCACAGCCTCTGCTGCGCCTGGTCACCGAGTCTAGCATCAGTGCTGACGAACCTGGTTCTTGATTAATTGCCATGTCGTAGTTTTCGTTCGTGCTTCATGTCTGCATCGTGATTCTCTCCGGACAAAAAAAGCAAATGTGGATTCATCAGAGCGTTGCAACAAACCACGAATCTGAGTTTCCTTGCTGCATCATGAGCACTGTGAGATGCACCGCCACTGAAACAACATGTTCCTACAGGATTTAGCGACCTGGACACTTGTGAGTCTGTCCCTTCACTTGGTGCAGTGTCAAGGTGGGTTCAGTTTCATTGTTTCATTGGTACTAGCTTGAGACTGAACTCTGCACACGTTTTCAATGAAAGAGAACTTTTTTGTACTCGCTGTCAGACTGCAAAGTAGACCTATCGACTGACACGGGATTGCATGCTGCCGGGAAAAGAATGGATCCCGTCACTGGCGTTATGGTCGACTGCTTCCATCTCGGACCAGAATGGGTCACCTGTGTTGGTAAGAGCAGCAGCAAAGGTACATTTCTTATGGAATCCGATGGACGCACGCTTTGGTGTGGGAGGACTTGGACGACATCACGGATACGTGGCCTTGCAACTGCCCTTCCGTTTGCCGTACTTGTCGGGAACGAACACCTTGTCTCCAGCTCCTTGTTATTTCTTTGCAGACACATGCGCACAGAAAACGACACTGAACTCAGTGAACGTGCTTGAACTGTTGAGGATGTCTTCACCTGGTTTGTCCAAACGTGCATTTTGGTTTTGTTGCAGGAAGCTGCAACTCGGGAAGAATATTGCTCAATGTGCAAAAAATGGATCACCTGGAGTATTCTGGTTGTAAATGTTGTTATGCAGATCCCGTTGTTGAGTGGGAGGCAGCACTCGAATGCGGTGAGTTTTGATCATTTAGATCTAGTTGTACCAACTAGTTGCGAACAACCACAAGATTGCGGATTGCAATTCCTTTGTGTGTGATTTTCTACACTCGAGAACCTCGTGGAGATCTAAGAACAGGGTCTGAGCTCCAAAAGACCCTGGTTTGTGCAAAAGGGTGAAAAACTGAGTGCGTACAAGACAATATAACCAACACAAAAAAGTGAACCAACAACAATTGTGTACATTTCAGTCAGGCGGGACGGCACAAGGTTCTTCTTTGGAAATAAAGAGTTTTACTACACGTACGACGTATGCAAGTGTGAGAACAGCGCTCGCAAGAAGCGCCAGGCCCCGGGTGACCGCGACAGGGCAACAAACTGCGAGACTTACAGGAACACCAAGTTCACACCACAAGTATATACGTATATTTACGCAAGTCATCGCAAACAAACGGCTCGAGAATCATGTTTTCAAAGTTCTACAGGCTGGCTGACTTTCATCCACGCTTGCATTTGCAGTGCAAACCGTGCACACCTGTTAAGATCTGCAGAAGCGCCGTTCGTCTTGAATTCGAGCCAGGTGCCCAGGACGAGTACATGTGAGTTTGTGGTGTTCTTTGCTGCAGTGGGTTCTTCACTTTTGCCGTGCTCGAAAAACGAGTAAACTAATGCGAACATTTTCAGGGAACAAATTGCAAGGGATATCGCCAACAACGAACTGAAAGAGTTCTATCCCGTGAACAATTCCAGCATTTCGAAAGTCCCCGTGGAGAACGTGACAGATTGGAGTCCATCAGAAAGCGTTTTCCGCGACTGATCGTTGACTTGTACGAGGTTCGTCTTTTTAATTTTGCGCGTGCGTGAAATGCGTCAATGAAAAAATACTTTTTTGGACTTTTCCTTCAAGTAGGGAATGTATTCCTTGTGTTTACATGGTTTTTGTACAGAGTGTGTCAAATTGAGTGTGAGTACTTTCAAACTGAAATGTGACCACACCCTCTGATTTGGCAACAGTACTTGGAGGCGACAAACTTTCAAAATTCTTGTGCACATGTTATCCTTGTCTCTAACCAGTTTTCCAGTCAAAATTTGAGTTCTTCACTGCCACCCAAAGTACTCCCCACGAGCCTGGATGCATCTGTGCAATCTCTCAGGATAGTGATCCATTGCTTGTCGCCACTGTTGTGGTGTGACTTGCTGAATTTGGTGGTCAACCTCATTTTGGAGGAGTTGCACATCAGCAAACCTTGTTCCACGAACTTTCTTCTTGAGTTCTGCGAACAGCCAGTAGTCTAGGGGGACAAATCTGGACTGTATCCAGGGTGTGGCATCAGTGTCACATTCAGTCTGGTGAGGAAATTGCAGATGTCCTGTGCGTGGTGTGCTCTGGCATTGTCATGCAGAAGGGCCCACTGTCCTTGTCTGAATATTTGTGCGCATCGGCATCAAAATGCTTGGACCATCCTTTGAACCATGCCCAAGTATGCTGCAGCGGTTACTCCCATCCTGTTTGGAATGAATTCAAGATGCACCAATCCATAACAATCAAAAAAAGCCACCAACATGACCTTTGGAGTGCTCTGCTTGATCCTTGGGATTTGCGGATATTGTTGATTGTTGACCGCATCAGAGCCATGCTCTGTTCTGTTGCTTGTTTTGCAGATCCCAGGTGTAAAACCAAGCTTCATCTGCTGCCACTACATGCCAGACATTGCCACACCTTGACAAGTGCACCAAGGCTGCTCTGGAATACGCCACTCTGTGAAGTTTTTGAGCAGGAGTCAAGAGGTGTGGCACCCAATGTGCACTTTTCTTCTTGAGACCAAGATCCTTGCGGAGCAGCTTGTGAGTTGCATCCTTGGGCAAATTGACTGTCTGGGCAAGTGCTCTGATTGTTCTCCTTGGTTCTGCATTGAGCAAATTGCGGACTTGCTGGATTTTCTGTGGTGTGTGGCACACTGGTCATCCAATCCTGGGAGCATCTTGAACTTGTTGCACTCCATTCTGGAACTTGGCAAACCATCGATGGATTGACGAGGCACTCAATGCTTGCGGACCATGAAGAGCATGTATCCTGGCAATGCATTCACCTCTGTCCATCCCTGAACGCACACAAAACTGGATATCCACATGTTGTTGAACTTTTGCATTCACCATTTTGATCGTGACTGAAGCACACTGAGATTTCCATTTGATGCATTGACAAGAAATAGTCAATTGCACACTCCAATCTCAGTAGGTTAGAATATTGATTGCAGGGTGAGAGAACAAAGATCAACATCTACACTTCACCAATATTGAAAAAAAAATGGAAAAAAACAAGCAAAACACAAGAAAAATGACATGCGCAAATTTAAACAGACAAGCCTCGTAAATTCCTGCTTCGGAAAATCTGCTGAGGGTCGCGAGTTTTGTGCTGGAGCCCTGAGTCTCACCGTCATCGCAGTGATCGCAGTGTTGATCACGAATTCACAAGCAGGGAAGCAGTCGCGGGACATTCGAGCAACATAACAAGAACAAAACCTGAACAAAAATCGTTTTCGTATTTTCGAGTTTTTGTGCACTGGCCATGACAAACTTCGTGGAAAAATTGTGTGCACAATTCCGGACAAATAGCCTGTACCGAAAAGGAAAACGCTTGTTGCAGCATTTGTCGAACATTTCACCGCATTAACTCATTAACCTCGTTGTTCAACATGTTACAGGCATCACACAGCTGCAACCCTCTCAAACATGACGTGTATCCCATTCAGTTCAGTTTCAATTGAACAGTTGCCTTGGTCAGACGATTTCCCGTTTTGCTCGTTTCTCTTTGAAACGTGGCCATGATTCACCACACCGCTGTGGCCAAAACTACCACATCAACTTGTGTGTGTGTGGGGGGGGGCAGATCTACCACACCACTAACCGTTTTGTTGACTTGTCTTCAAAAAAAAACAAGAATCAAAAGGAATGTTTCTGTTCAAGTAACTGTTGTTATATTGTCTACCTTTCAACAGATTGGAAAAGATAGATCAACGTTAATGTTCTGTGACACTTTCTTCTTGGGTGTTCCGTGCAGACAAAGCAAGTCGTAGACTGACCTCGTGCAAGTCTCGAACTAAAACTTGTTTCTCGGTAGTGCAAAGAACCAATAGCACAAACCCAGCCACGACAACACACAAAAGGTCAGTTTTGTTGTTTGGGGAACTTCTCGAAGGAACCAGGTTGACTTGACAGCCAGTCAGTTTTTCTTCTGCTCAACTGCCCAAACTTTCGTTTGACAGAACACAACTCTATCAATTGCAGGCATGTATCCACAATAGCACAGAGTATTTTCTTTTCTTGAATGGCAAGAGTTCACTTCAGGGCCCACTGTCTTGTCACGTAGCCTCCGGTTTCTCTGTCTGTTCGTGTTTGCGACCGTAAATGGTGTTATAGCGCCTCTGAAATTTCTTCACCCTGTAAAAAATGCACGACATTAGAATGAAGACCCCCACAAAAGTTCTTCGGTCCTTCAGTGCAGAAGTTGACATCGGGGCAAGTTGGCACTGACCTTTTGTAGAGAACGAGCACGCAGATGATGATGCCCAGCACGACGACGACTGTGACCGTGACCGCCAAGAAGATTTCGATCTTCCCACCCAGCGCTTTGAAACACAGAGAAGAAGGCACATGAGGAAGTCTCAGACGTTTTCCTTCCTTGGCGTTTTGTTTCTTGACTCGAACGATTGCGTGAGAAATGCCACGATTTTTTTTCCGTGCCTGCACGGATTTTTTGGGCTGTCCCGTCTGTTTTGCTCTCTGTTCCGCACACTCACTGGAGACCTCGAGCATGATCTGGTGCTGTGCGCCCTGCTCCTCCTCGCCCGACACGTAGAAGCGGAAGTAGTAGTAATCCTCGTCGCGCAGGCGCACATCCAGGATCGTCAGCTCCCCCGTGGTCGGGTTCAGCAGCGCTCTGCAAAAATGTGCACACGTGAGGAACAACCTCTTGTATTCCAACAAAAAACGTCATTGACAGGTGGTCGCAACAGAAGAGACACTTTTTGCAAGCGAGAACTCTGCTGCATGAAGGTTCCCCACAAGTTCTTCGGTTGCTTTCTTGCACGGCCAAGCATGGGTGGACTGACACTCCATTTCTACACACTGCGTTTTTGTCTGTCTCCACAAGGACAGAAAATCACAGAGATTGTGATGGTGATGGTAAAATGCGAACTTGTCGCGAACACACAAGCATCTCTCTGACTCGCTTCAAAAGTCAGACAGTTGCTTGGAGAAGAATGAAAATCCGAAGAGTTACCTGTCTGAAGTGTCACAAGACGTTTCTATGCAATACTCATCGAAGTACTTGGGAGTCATGCCCGTCTCGTTCCTGTCGTAATAGGCAACGCTCCACATGTTCATCCCTTTGTACCTGAAAAAGGAATGCTGGTTCCGGTCAGGGGTGGGCTTCAGAATTGTTGCGCATCTCAAAACTTGTGCGCGGCCTCACTTCACCCAACACTTTCACTTGGCGACATGCCCCTGCATTTGACTTCGCAACCAAGCCACAGGCTATTGGGACAAATAATACCGCGGCTGTATAGGTGCGTTCCTGTTCCGTTGCGGCTGCGCAGTTCGCTGCACTCACCAGCGGATCATGTCGTACGTGCCGTCGGGCGCCGGGTTCGGGAAGCGCAGCGTCACCCGATCCGACTCATCCGCATCAACGTGCGTCCGATCTGACAGAGAATCGGACACAAAAACAGTTCTCCAGAGGGTGGGCATCAGTGATGGGTGATGGTGGGACGAGAGGGCATGTTGCGTTGTAGAGTCAGGACAAAAAAGGCGCATTTACGTGAAAACATCAGTTCTTTGACGTGTAGATCTACCGGCGTATTCGCGGACCAGCGCTCTCTCTCCATGAGGACCACTCAATTCCAATCTTCCTCCTCTTTATTCGCACGACTTGCTCAATGACGGGAAATTGTTTGCACGCACAGGCGCAGTCTCTGTGGTTCTTCTGGTGCGCGCACGCCTGGCCTTTGACGCACTGTTTGTCGCTGTGACACGGCGAAGGTTGACAGAAGTCGCTGACGCACATGGTGTCCGCTACACCTCCGCAGTCAGAGCTGTGCGCACAGGACACTGCAAGACGCACGACAGGCAAAAGACTGACAAAAACTCTGAGGTGAAAATCGATCGACCCACGTGCATGTCTGACACCACGCAGCGAGAGACCCAGTCAATTGGGAGCTCTTCAAAGTCGTGTGTTTGTTCACGCCATGTGGTGTGAATTCTGAATTCAGAAAATTGTCATTTTCCATGGTTCGCTTCGCGCAAAAAGTGTGTGAGAACTGATGCTCAACTGAGCGAAAACCAACTTGGCACAGACTTCACAGATTTGTGCCAACTGAAGTTTTGCCTTCAGCTGATTTTGAAGACAACATGCGAGCTTCAACGCGCCTTTCTGGGCTTGGATTCTGCATGACTTCAGTTTCCTTCTGAGGATAGCTTTGCGTTTTATACACCATGACACTCAAAGGAATCACTTACCTTTCTTGGCATTGCTCTCTATCACTGGCACCATCGACATAACCAACACTATAAAATTGATTAAATACAAGCCCGTCATGCTTGCAAATGCTTGAAAAGCACCACACAGTAGCTACCAGCAGGTGAATGAAAAAACGCCACAAAAGCCACGATGTGTAGAGCTATGCACTTTGTTCGTTCGTTCAAAACTGTTGAAATGCGGATCAGCATACGCATGCAGGCTTCTGAAAAGTACCTGGCTTTTTATGGTCTGCTGGCTAAAGAGGTTCCCCTGTCAAATTTCAAAATGTTTTCCTGTCCTCTTGAGGTCAGAGCCACAGAGAATGGAATGAGTGGCAGCTAGGCGGCTGCTGGGGTACGTTCCGGCATGCTGTTTGCCAAAAGTCGTTTCAATTTTTGTTCAAAATCGCCGTCTTCGATGAAGCCTTCGCCACCACAATCCGAAACATGCGTTATATTCTCTCCGACGGAAGAGGAGACAAGGGACACTGCTGTCCGTTCTTGTTGCAACCTGTTGATTTCTGGGCATTCAACCACGAAATTTCAATCCAGAATGGACCAAAAAGACAGACTGTTTGTGACCAGCGTCACGAAACCTGTCAACAAGGCCGAACTCGGACTGCGACAAATGGTTCAAAATTCTGCGGTGAAATGCAAGGTCAAACTTCCGCTCAGCACGAGCACCACCAGCACCTGCATGAACTTAATGGCATTTCAACACCTCAATTCACGCCCCCTTTTTTGTCCTGTGGTAACAGTAACACTTTCTGTCATTTTTAGGTGATTTGAGATGGGTTGCATGATTTGAGCCAAATCGGTGTGAGCCAAATCGAAGCACCTATAGGCAGCGTCTTCCAAAAGTATGTCAGCAGCAGTTTCATGATCAAGATGAGAATTGATTTAGGACCTTTTGGGCTCTTTTGGTTCATTTTGGGTTGGGGATAATGCGTGAGGAAGGAATTTGTCAAATTAGAATTTTTAG